>Ga0193965_1000031_pt1 | contig 54711 bp, 99 predicted proteins | sample FB_8_MG_FD_140330 | JGI IMG/M metagenome (GOLD analysis project Ga0193965, IMG submission 140330) | Microbial mat bacterial communities from the Broadkill River, Lewes, Delaware, United States - FB_8_MG | ecosystem: Environmental > Aquatic > Freshwater > River > Microbial mats | place: USA... | reverse complement strand
TGTTCCTTGTTTAAATAGAATCTAAGGTTTAAAAGATCTCCTATTGTTGTAAAATCTACTACCTCAACACCTGTCCTGTTATTCGTTGTAGCTTGAGATATATTACCTTTCAAATCAGGTGATAGATTGCTCTGTACTTTGTATGAATTACCAAATGTACCCCAATTTGCATCTATAGGTTTTGGGGTAGTTCCGTCTGTTTCAAAGTTTTGTAGTTCTAACTCGGTATGTATTGTATTTAGCTGTGTAGGGTGGTTAACATAATCGAAATAATTAATATACGTAGTTGTACTAAGATCGATATACTCAACCTCTACGAATTTAAAAAAAGTATTCTCTGTATCCTGTGATTTAAAACTAGTTACAAACGCTTTATGCGTTTGATTTCTATCTGTTAAAATATCAATATTTGAGCCGTATCTCAAGTGCTGAAAACTCTCAAACTGCTCTTGATTCATAATGATTTGAAAGGCATAGCATTTATTTTTTTCATAAAATACCATTATATTCTTATCGCCTTGCCATTCATCGTTAGTTACGTCTATTTTGTCGTCTTGCTTGCTTAGACTAGATTCGATAAACATTTCGTCCGTGAACGTGTCAGGAATTACCCCGGGGGCTTTAGATATAGTTATTTTTTCTATTTTCATTCTAAACTATATTTTACAATATCTCCACTTTGCAAGCAAGCATATCCTAAGTTATTTGATACCATTTGTATATCCATCGCCCTCTCCCCTATAATCTCCTTTTTATCCCACGCACTACCAACTCTTTCGTAAATTATATTTGAATCGTCTGAATTAGCTATAAAAATGTTGTCGGTGTTTTTGCTAGATACGTTTTCAAAATCTTCCGCAGTTACCTCGCTTATATCTACCCAATTCGCACCATCATCTATTGATGTATATACTACACCTAATCTTCCGCATATTATCCATTTATTTACTCCATCATATTCTACTCCTAATAATTCATCTGAAGTAGGTGAGGTTATTGAATTCCAATTAACACCAGCGTTTGTAGTTTTGTAAATTATACCGCTCTCACCTACTGTTAATCCTGTGTTTGTATTTTTAAAACAAACGCTATTTAATCTTGTGTCTGATGTAACTAATGAGATATCTGTCCAGTTTGCGCCTCCGTTTGTAGTTTTTCTTATAACTCCTACCCCTCCGTTACTGCCTACTACATATACAATGCTTTCGCTTTCCATATATACAGCGTTATTAACTCCTGAACTTCCAGACACATCTGTCCAATTTGCGCCAGAATCAGTAGATTTAGCTATATTGCCAGCTTCACCACATGCAAATGCTGTGGCATTTATCATATAAACATCATTATATGATAACCCAAAGCCTATAGTTCCAAGCGTCCAGTTTTCACCAGCGTCACTACTTATTACATATACTTGCGACCCTCCAATACTTACTATATTATTATTGTTTACTGCTATTCCGTTTAATGATGTCGTATTGCCTGTTGTTTTAAGTCTCCAATCGTAAGTTTCTGACGGTAACGTAACAATCTTAGTATATTCTATTGTTGTATCTATCGTTCCCGCTTGTGTAGTGTATCCAACTTTTGAAATACTGTAATCTACAGATGTTTTGTACTCTTGTAGATGTACTTGACCGTTTATATCTGTCGTGTATTCATTCCCTTCTACTGTTACAGTTGCTCCTTGCACGGCTGCGCCTGAGCTGTTAACTGAGATTGAGAAGTTGAATGTTGCGGGTGTTGATGCTTTTTTAAGTCTATAACTTATATACCAAGTTAAAGTAGGTGTGCTATACGATCCTATATCTGTATTGTATTGGTAATTTCTGGATCTATCCCTGTTAGCTGTGCCATAATATACTGTGTCTTTAAATTTTAAAAACGATCCATTATATACTAATCCAGCTCCTCTAGCTGCGAAGCCATAGTCATTTGTCCCTGAATTCCCTGTCAGCCACGTGTTATCTCCTGCTTCTTTTAAAACCTTACCTTCTATATTACTCCCTACAAAATCACGCAATACTTCATAATCATTATACGAAGGTATATCGAAAGAAGCTATCACAGGGACTAGTCTTTCAATTGAGTTAAAATTATACAACAAACCATATGTCTCTATGTTATTTACGTCATTATTCGGGAAGTCAATACCTCCCTGTAGATCGTCAATATCTAAATTACGCTTAGCCCATATCTGCGTACCTATCTGTATAGTTTCGCCAATTGCGTAACTCATCGAAACTTCCTGTGATGTATCACCTGTAAGAGTGTACAACTTAGTGAAAAAACCATTTTTATATAGTTCTATTTCATCTGTTTCGTTAGCAAATATTGAAGCTTCACCGCTTGCATTTGTTGTGCCTAATATGCTATCGTTTAGTTTTATAACCACACCTTCCTGTAAGTTGTCGTGAGGATCTTTTACTGTCATTATTATAGGTATTGCCACTTCGTAGCCTCCTAAATGAAACATTCCACTTTTATAAGCTACGCCGTCAACTTTGAAATAATAATTAAAGTATCCTGAGCCTAATTCATTCGACAAACTAGGTGAAATTTCTTGCCCTTGAAAAACTATATAATCGCCAAGAACAGAAGTACTAGTTGTAGGTATGAATTCAGTAACTTTAATATATTCACCACCTGTTGCCCTGTATTTTCGTATATTAAACTCTGTAACCGTGCCACTTAACTTAACAAAAAACTTCGGAAACTTAGGGTAAGTAAACAAGTTTGTTGTATTGTTTCCTCCGTATTCTGAACCTAGTTGTTCGTCTTGTAGTTCGTCAAGTAGTATGTGTACGTTTCCGCTCATGGTGTAAATTTAACAATTATTATCTACTATACCTAAAAATTGTATAATTACTAGAGTCTAGCACGTAAATCTCGTCGTTATCTAAGATTATTTTAGTAGGCGTAGTACATTGGCTGCTTATGTCTAAGAATCTATCCATGTAAGTACCGCCAGTTAACGTATCGGAAGTAGGTAGTCTATATTGGAATAGTTTTTTTTCTTCAACCCCTATTGTTATTAAATTTTTACCTGCTGGATCTAAACTAAGTCCGTCGCTATATTCCGATTCATCACCAAAATTCAATATCTCTCCTGTATTAATAGCGGTGCTTATATCTTCATTCCCGAAATAATATTGATGAGCCTTACCTAGATTTGGCATAGGTGCTGGTTCAATGTGATAGAATTTATCTCCTTTTGTATTTAACTCAAAGCTATTTATAAAAGGGGTTGTTAGAGTAAAACTTTTACCTGAATAGCTACCTGTTGATAGCTGATAAGGAGTCGATAAATAATACTGAAATATTATATTGTGAGCACTGTCAACTACATAAACAGAATCTCCAGTTCTGTTAAATTTAAAATCAGCCAGAAAACCTGTGCCTGTTACCTCTCCTGAAACATCTAGAAAATCATTAAAGTAAGTCGGGTTACTTAGATTAAAAGGTATGTAGTATTTATAGATCTTTTTGTTTGTATTTCCTCCGATGTATAGGAATGAATTCTTAAAATTAAAGCAAGTAGGGTCTGTGTCTTGATCTGTAAAAACATTTGAATCTCCAGAATAACTAAAGTCTCTTATATCTATGTAAGGGTCTTGATATAAATAACCGTCTAAGTTTATAAAGTTACCTTCGTTAGCTATTCGAGATATTGAAAGCGGTTGTACCGTGCCTAAATCTGTCTTAAATGAAGTGTCTAAATTTATAAGTCCTCGTAACCAAGTTTCTGTAGTTAATATAGGGAACGTTTCAACCTCTGGAGGCACAGGGAATTCTAGTTGTGCTATTCGTTTATCTGGCTTCAAAGGTGCGTTTAGTACATCGGTTGTCTGCCAGTTATTGTTGACCTTTAAGAACTGAACATCACACGGCGAATAAGGCATTTCAGCGATATTGTTTACTAGTAAGTTATTCATAGAGAAGTTTTTATTCACTTCGCCGCTAACTTCGTTTATCTCGTACTCGACCGTTTTAATTTCGAAATCCCTAATAAACGATACGCCCGTAGGAATTGATAGTTTAACCCTGTAATTTCCTGTTACGCCTACCGTGAATTCGGCTACACCATCAACTGTGTTTATGTAATGATAATATTCGAATTCCGCTGTATTCCATATTCTAACACGTATATTATTTATTGTGTTGCTAATTATTCTTATAGAGTCACCAGCAGTTAGACTTATTAGGTTAGTTGTTATTTCAATAGGTGAACTAGAATTATTTGTTAAATCCAAATCAGTTAGCGAGGTGTTTGTCCACGTAGAGCCGTTTAGAAGTAAATCTGTTGAAGTATTACTAAAATCTTGATATTTATTCGCTCCTGTTAGAGTTGCTGTACAATCAGCTAAGAATATTTTACTTGAATACTGATCTGGCCTAAGTAACACATCCATGATATCGAACTCCCAAGCCCCGAAATCTACATCTTGATCTTCCGTGAAAGTTGGCGCTTGCTTGAAGTCAATTCTTCCAGAACCGAACAAATCATTTTTACTTGTTTGGTCATAAACTAGTCTTCGAGGTTTTGCCAGAGCCGAACTGGTAAACTGGCTTTGAATTTCTGACCAATTTCGACTTTTGTAGTTGGTTAAATCTTTTCCTATAACCGAGTAATCAATATCTATTACTTTCATTAACTCGGCTTGCCCATTTGTAAAAGCTGTTGTAGCGCCTGAAGATAGATCACCCTCAATTCTTAAGTACTTGTGGAATATCTCCCCTAACATATTTATAACATCTCCCGTTGTAAATGTTGTAGGGTCTCCGTCGTCTCCAGTCAGTACTTCAGAAGGGATTACAAGAGCGTCAAATAGTTCTGTGCCTTCTAGTTTTAATAGTAAATTCCGAAAGTTATTTCTTAAGATATCATTCCATTTGAAAAATTCTGTACCACCTAGAATCTCGTCAATGTCATTTAACATATCAGCAAGCACCATTCTGAAAGGCTTGGCTCCTATGAAGTTGTTTTTTGTGCCGTAAACTATATCTGTTGTTTCGGAAGACTCGTCGTGGTCTGTGTATATCTTATATTCTATCGGTTCGTACCAGTCATCAGCAGCTACTAAGTTATCGTATGTAACTACAATTGATAATACGTTATAAACTTCGTTTGTAAATGTATGTATTTGCTCGTGCGGTACAAATGTAGGGTCTTCAGGGATTGGAGCCGTAGCGTAACTACCGACATTAAACCCGCTAGGATCATACAGAACTACTACTCCTTGCTTAAGATCCCACTTACTGTCCGCGTATAATCTTATTTCTTTTACTGCCCGAGGTGTTTTGAATTTTACATGAACATAAGGTTCGATGTTATTGTTATTCCATCTTGCGCCATACCATGTTTCATTTCTGTTTATTTTATCAGTGTTGCCGTTAAATAATTCTTGATAACCCGACGGTGTGTTATTCCAGAATGCACCATCTGGATCAATAGCCCCCGATGCATTGCCCTCTACACGTTCAATTTCATCGTACTTTACTGGCGTAAACGGAAACTTAGTAGAAAATTTAGTTCCGAAATTTGTTATATTAGTAGGGCTTAAAATAGCTCTTTGCTCACACGAATACTCGTAATCTTTTGAATCGTCTAATTTTGTGTACTCATTGTAACTCTCTACCTGCGTTACTACTATTTTCTTTGTGTCGTCCCAATCTGCATCTAATTGTAAATACCCGTAAGCGATATCTTCGTATAAAATACCGTTATATTCTTGTATTTTGAAACTTATTTTACCTGCATCCATTCTACTACGAAGATAATCGTAGTCGTCGCCAAGTTCATTCCCTCCTATTGTAATTGTGTTCTCTAAAGTAAGCCTATCTTGTACGTTTGTACGCTCTTTTTTGATAATTAAATCTTTAAAGTTAGCACTTAGCTCATGAGTACCTTGGATGAATATTTTGTATTTGTTCATTGTAGAAATGTTTCAGTTTCGCCGTTGTGGTAACGCTCTTTGTGCCCTCCCAACGGAATAATTATAGGCTGTCCTTTCAAAATAGCTTTTATCTCGCTTAGCTCTCTTTCCATCCTATAGGTTTTAAAGATAACGTTATTTTGTGATGCTTTCAAATTTTCGTAGTCTGAGAACATAGATAGATCTTTATCTGATATTATGCCGTCATTAATTGCTGTAAGTAATTTAGTTGATTGCTTAGAGCTTCTAGCTTTAATAATAGATTCCTCATTACTTATTCTTACCACGTTACTATCACTCGTTTCTGTCCCCTCACCTTTAAAGCCTATTACCCCGTCTTTAAATGCTAATTCACCTACTGTTTGAGTCGCTACTGTTATGATTCCAGTTGTCATATTAGCGTTATTTGTCGCTATTGTTGCGGCTAATGGAGCGACCCCTAATGGCCCTAGAGGAGCATAAGCGGCTGTAGCTGCTGCGTTAGCTACCTGTGTATCTTTTACAATACTAGCAATTGCTAGTCCTTGCTCGAATAAAAATAACGCCTTGCTAATTTCAGAGTTTTCACCCGCTATTGTTCTTAACGTTTGTGAGCCTGCTCTTATCACTCCGATTCTAGCTTGTTCTAATTCATTTATTTTTTCTAATTCTTTTTGTTTTGCATCAGTTTCTTGTATGCCTAATTCCCTCATTTTAGCATTATGCTCAACAGCCGCTGCTTCTAAAGCTTCATTTTGTCCTGCTAATGCTTGCCTTTCTAAAGCATATCTTTCTTCTTCAGCTGCTATTTGCTCAGTAAACGCCTCTTCGTTATACACATCTAAACTAGATAGTATAGATATTTTTTCGTCAATTAAAGCTTGTTGATTTTCTAAATCTGATAACGCTCTATTTAGGTCGTTTTGTTCTACTTTATTTAGATATTCCTCTTGTAACTGAAGCAATAATGTATACTTAGCTCTTTCAATTGTAGTTAATTGCTCGGCGCTTTCTTCTGCTTTTGCTGTTAATTCATCTTGATTTATTTCAAATTCATCAAGCTTTAATTTATAAAATACTTCCGCTAATCTTTCTTCTTTGTCAAATTGATTTCTTACTAATTCTATGTCGAGCTCTCCTGATTCTTTACGGATGCTATCTAGCAAAGCTTGAATACGCTTAAACTCCGCAAGCCTCTTACCTTCTATTTTAAGAAATTCTTTTTGTCCTTTTTCAACTTCTTTGTTAATTTCTTCTATAGCTTCTGAAGACGTAGCTACTAATTCATCGAAATTAGCTAAATCTTCCTCGACGTTTATTATGTCAGTATCTACAGGTTCTTTTGTTACGCTTAATAAGTCATTTAGTACATTTATTTTTTTATTAAGTGGATCAATTGATTCTCTACTTATTTCGTTAGCTTCTTCTTCAAGCCTGTTAAATGCACTATAGTTATTTATTAAAGTTTGTAATGCCTTTTGCTCATCTGTTCTGCTATCTATTATAGCACCTCTTTGAGTTACAAGTTTTTCGCCTGCCTCGCCAGCTTCTTCTTGTCTGTCAACTTCCTCTTGTAATAAGATAATTGTTTCTTTAAGCTTTTTTTGGACGTCTGTTTCGGAAGACACAAACTCCTTATTAACAGTCGTTGTAGCTTCTAAGGCCGCTATTATATTTTGCCCTTGTTTTATTCTTATATCCGCGATTTCTGCTAATTCTTCTTCACGCTCTTTTTCTAGATTAGCTAAGGCTATTCGTTTTATAACGTTCTGAAGATATACACGCAATTGGTCGTTTAATAATTCGTAGTTTTTAGTTTCTAAACTTACGCCTTTTGCGACTTCAGGCGCTATTTGTTGTAGTTTCTCTAATGCCGCGTTCTGTTCTTCGCGTGTTACATTGTTGTTTTGGATTATTCCTGTTAGCTTAAATACTTCTTCACGCTCTTTTTCTATTTCTTTTTCAGGTGATAACTCCAAAAATTCAGCCGTTGCTATTTTTATATTTGTCCACGCTTTTGTTACCTTTCGCAACGACGGCTCCAGCCTTTTACCTAGCGAGATTTGCAGACCTTCTGAAGCAGATGCACTTGCTTTAAAGTCGCCCTCTAGGTTATCGGCTAAAATATCACTCATTCGTTTAGCTGCTCCCGCACTATTTTCTAATCCGGTTGTTAGTTTTTCAATTGCCGGCTGTGAAGTTGCTAAGATAGAAGCTACTGCTGCACCTCGTTTACCGAATAATTCCAAAGCTGCTGCGTTCGAGTCGCTAGATTCACGAATTTGTCTAAGTGCTTCGTCGTAGTCCATTCCCGAAGCAGATAGGTCTAAGAATATATTTCTTAATGCCGCTCCTGCTGAACTTGCATCTATATTTCTATCTACTAATATACCCAATTCAGCTGTTACGCGTTCTAAACTTACTCCCGCTTGATTAGCCACTGGTGCGACTGGCGCAATAGCTACCTTGAACTTCTGTAGATCTAAAGCGGATGAACTAAACGCTTTCGCCATTATATCTACAACTTCTCCAGTTTCAGAAGCGTCTTTTTGAAATGCATTTAAAACCCCTGCTGTTACTGCTGCTGAATCTGCTAAGTCCTCACCTGTCGCGATTGAAAGCTCTAATATTCCCTCTGTTGCGTCTTCAATTGATTTTGCTGTGAATCCTAATTTCGATAATTCAACCTGTAATTGTGCTACATCTCCCGCGCTTCTTTGAGTAGTTCGTCCTAGTTCTAAGGCTTGTTTTTCTAACGTTTTAAGTTCTGACACTGAAGCTCCAGAAACAGCACCCAAGAAACTTACTTTTTCTCCAAACTCTGCGGTTACTTTTACGGCATCTGTAAGAGCGTCTTTAACCACTCCAAGTCCTTGAGTTATACCAACAGCGGCTAAACCTCCACCAATTAACTTAGTAGCCTTACTCCATGCCTTACCGTAGTTACCTACTTCTCTTTGTGATTGCCCTAGTTCGGTATCGATAGATTTTAATCTCTTATCTAAATTCTGAACTTCTTTAGCTGCTTTTTTAAACTCTCTCGAATCTTGGCCTAAAGTTAGAGCTAAATCTTTTGCCTCGTTTCTTAGTTTAGTAAGGGTAGCACTTTGCTTTTTGTATTCTGAATTTAAGCTTTTATTTTGCTTTTCTAATCGCTCACCTATTTTACGCTCCTGCTCTGCTAAAGCATTCTTTTTTTGCTGAGTAGTTGCTATGGCCTGAATAGTCTTTTCGCGCTCTCTATTTAATCCTTCTTGAATTTTAAGTGTTTTTATTCGCTCTCTTTCTAATTTTTCAGCCTCACGATTCAGTAAGTTAGCCTTTTTTATTGCATCGCTGTTAACCTTTGATGATTTAGCTAGATTCTCAAAATCCTTGCTTAACTCCCCTGCGCTTTGGTTAAGCGAGTCTATTACAATATCTATTTCTTTTAGTGATTTTTCTAATCTCTCAAGACTCGATACATCGCCATCAAATATATCCTTACCTGTAATTGCTTTATCTGCCATTGCGCTTTATTTCCTTGTTAATATCTTCTATGTATCCGTATATCTGTCTAGTAGAAGTTGCACGGACATCTAATGTCATTTTATAATGTCGATTTATAACTCTTTCTAGCTCGTATAAATCTTGCTCTTTTCCGTCTTTAATTTCTTCAATTTGCTTTCTTAGTATATAAATATCAGTTAATAGTGTTCTATCTGATGTAGCGATGAATTTTAGTTCAAGTGATTTTAATTTATTCTTTAGTTTAAATTTCCTATGATATGACTTACTAACCCCGAATACATCGATCATTTCAGATTCAATGTTCTCGTTAATAGTATGTAAGTGCTTTATATTATCTTCATTTATCTCTATTTTCTCTTTGAGTAAATGCTTTATATTATCTTCTTCTCTAATTAATCTGTAGTTATAAAATGGTAATTCATTAATTGACGTCCAGCACTTTTCTGAAATCTGCTCTAGCGTCGAATAAGATTGTTTCTTTAACAATTCCGTAGAGTCTTGAGTCTTCGAGCTGATTGATCTCTTCCCCGTATTTTTTAACGAGGTCATCATTTTTTTCATCCAAGCTTTCGATGTCGTGACTGTTGCCATTTTTTATTAGTTTCTTTTTATTATGATAATTTACTTCGTCTTCTAGGTTTACTATACTAGGGTTATTGCTAGTTAATGTCCCTTTTTCTGCCTTAGCCTGTATAGTGAATTCTGTATATGGATTTTCCGCACTTATAGATTGACTTGAACCATCTATACCGTAATCTCTTACTTGTGCTATATTCTCATCTATTATTAAATCTTCGTTCTCTTCAATAGACTTTTCTATCGACTCTGATAGATCGAAAGTTCTTAGATTCTCTAATATTTTCTTAATCTTATTCATTTAAAAAAAGGGGATATTATTTATCCCCCTCCTTATTTTTGTTAGACTTTTTCTTGTCTTTCGTTAGCTCCTTGTACGCTTCTTTGATATCTATTTTATTTCTAACTAGATATCTATTTCCTGCGTAACGCTTGCAAAACTCGCTTTCGGTCATTTTGCAAGCTTGCTCTTTATCAAATACTTTATCTAGCATTATGCTACAGTTACAGTTGAAGCGTTAACCAAATCAAAGTTATAAGTAGTCGTTGGGTTGAATGTTATAGTAGGTTGAAGTACATCAGTAGAAACAACACCAACCGCATGATTCAACTCATATACACCATCTGAAACCTCATTAACAGAATCTATAGTTACTGCCGCTGATTGGGTATTATTATACAAAGCAAAATCAGCTAATAATAATCCTGTTACTGCTGCATCATACTTAGTAGTTAACTCAATGGTAGTCTTAGTTGCTACCGCTGTAAATGCTGGTGTAAATACTTGCTTACGTGCGTTTACATCATTAAATAAATCAATTCCGTGTGTATCTCTAGGAATTACTCTCGTTAATGAATCATCAACAGTTTTAGGAATAGTAAATTGAATCTGAACAGCCGATACAGTCGTATCAGTTGCAGGTATCATAGTAGCTCTTAGCGATCCTTTAAGAATATTAATAGGATATACTTTTTTATGTGTAGCAGGATCTGTTTGATACACGTAATTACCATCAGTATCGGCGTATGTGAATCCCATGTTTAACGAAGTCAAGCTATTGAACTGGTCAATCAGTTGAGGATTCGCATTAGAATAAATGGCCGTGAAAGTACGTGGCCCTTGAGCGATAAAAGCAATATTACCAGAATTAAACTCCTGAGTAGTGCTATCTCCTCTAGTGTCTTCTACGTTTTCTAACTCACCGTCAGCAGGGTAGAACCTAGCAAACTGATCCGATTCTGCTAATGCTGTATTGATATTTGCTAATGTGAAATCAGCTACGGTATCAAATCCGTTACGTGCTCCCGCGCTATCCTTGATAGGCTGGAAAAATAATTTAGATGCTACTTTTAATCCAAAAGGACAATCTGAAGCAAATAAGTCATTAATATTGTTATCACATGCCATTTTATGAACAAGTTTTAAATTTATTTGTAAATTCTAAATTGAAATTTATTTCTACAGCGCTATTTTTATCAAAAATTATTGCTTTTCGATTACCGTCTTGTAAGGCTAGCCTGTAATGAGTGTATGATTTAGTTCTATATTGTAATTTCTTACTATCTATAGACTTATCATTTAATAGATATTTTTGAAAACCAAACGCAATAGCTTTTAACCCGCTTAATGTATTTGTATGAATTTCATTAGTAGACCAATCTGACCAGTTTATCGGCGCAGTTACAATCATTTTAATAGACGTGCTTTGAAACCTTGAGCTATTAGGGTCATAATCATAATTTTCCTCTATTGGTTCTATGAATAACATTGCTGGATACGTTTCTTTTTTCTGCAACTCACTAACCACGTCTTTTAACATCCCATTCAAAAACGAACACGTAACCGATTGCTCAGTTTTGTAAGTATTAAATAAAGCCGTTAGATACGCAATTATATCAACATCCTGCAAATTATTTATGTTTCTTGACAACGCCATTAAAATACTATTATATCCTGTTGTTTAAATGTCCACTTCGGAAAATCGCTAATATTAGCTAACATATAGTTAAAAAAAGTATTCTCAATTGCATATTCCCAATACCAGTTATAATTCTTAGCGTCGTATGGTTGTGAATTAATAGAAACTATACCTAAAGATTTATCACATGTATACTCTCTAAGGTCTTTACCTGTTAGTCTCGCTGCTTTGTTTCTTGCCGTCTTAGCCTTTCCGGTGCTTGGTCGGTCTGTCTCGCTACCTAGCAATTGAACCTCCCCGCTTCCAGTGTTAAAACTTTTCTGATAGTGCAATACAGCAAAATAACAATAACCCTTTAGTGTTTCTTTTAACCCTCCCCATTCCAAAGTATGCTCAACACCGTCAACATCTTTTACAGTATATTCCTTAGAGCCTTCGATAAGATCAATGTATTTCTGAGTCTGTGGGATTCCGTCAACATCTAGATCTTCTTCTAATAATCTAAACTCATGACCACCCATAATATCAGTCAATACTCTTATTTCTTCCTCGTTAATAACCTCTTGTAAATCTGGTTCTTCTAGAGATAATTGAGTAAGGTTATAATCTCCTGTAAAATCTGCAACTGTGTTTATCATTCTTCCTTAAGTTTCTCGTTTGCTTTTTTAAGCTTAGATTTGTAATTTGCTAAATTAGCTTGAGAAAGTCTTAATTCTTCCTTAGTATCTGCTAATTGCCTTTCTAACTCTTCAACGCTTGAATTATCAGCCTCTTGTTTATTAGCTTGCGCAAGTCTTTCGACTTCAAGTTTTAAAGCTTCGTTTTTATCTTTTAAAGCGTCTAATTCAGTTAAAGAGCTGTTTAACTCCTCGATTTTAGCCGTCATTTCAACTTTATCAGATTCATTTTCAGCAATATTGTTTTCGAGTTCAGAGTTGTCTGGCTCCGAGGGTTCGACTATTTTGATGCAATGAACCTTTAACCATTGCCCATAGCATCTTAGAAAGTTTTTAATTTTACTATCTGTACCTTCAAATGTAATTTTCATAATTAAAGATTACTAGGAGAGCCGAAGCCCTCCGTATTAATATTAAGCGTCTGATAAACCTGTTTTCGCGCCAGCAATATTAACCTTCATAAACATTAATGGATTATAATTAGCTAATATAACATGCGCCTCTAGTATCAATGCTACTTGATTATTAAGCTGGTAAGATACATCTGTACTCATGTACATTTCCAAATCTTTATAATCAAATACAGCAGCAGAACCAGCGAAATCACCTAGCCAAATTTCACCAATAGTTACAGCGTCAGATTCAACAACAGGAACTCTATTGATAACTACGTTACCTTGTGTGTCTACAAATTTCATAACGTATTGACCTGTTGTGTCTTTCAAATCATTCAAATCTGATGCATCATAAGGATTGATTAGAATAGCAGTAGTTTTGTTAAAGCCTTGATTTAAAGCTCTCATAGCGTTACTAGCAACATCCCCGATATTAGGATTAAATACTTTCTTATATCTTGGATGCTCAAATGTACCTGTCCATGCTGAGGTATCAGCCTCTACAACATATGCTACTTCAATAACAATTTTTTTCTTAGTATGTACATGTACATTAAAAGCATCATTGTATGTGGCTTCAGTTGCATTAGCAATAGTTAATTTATATCCTTCCCATAACTTATGGTCGTTAGTGAATTCTATCAATACAGAACTACCATCTCCGAAAGAAGATACAGAGGCAATAGAACCAGCTGCGAAAGTTCCATTTAATGCAAAAGTTCTTACATTAGCATTTGTGAAAATACCTTGCAAGTGATTGCCTGTGCCTGAGCCTCTAAACATTTCTTGATTCTCTTTGTAGTAGTACTTACGAGGCAATACGTTTTGAACCTGAGAAACAATAAAAGGTCTTGACTCTATCATGTCTTTAGATATCTTAGTATAAGCACCAATTCTCTTTTTCTCAAATGTCTTATATTCTGCCTTGAAATCAAATTCAACCAAAGTGCCATTCTCAGAATTAACATCAATAGTATTAACCCAATCAACAATCTCTTCAGAGATTACAAAAGGAACATCAATAGGGCTTGTAGGCATTAAATCTCTTGCTCTAATGTTGTTTTCCTGATAAGGCTGTATAACTACCACACCTGTTTGATCGGTTAATGTAGCCGGTTTATTTGCAAAGCCGATATAATTACCAGAAAGGGAAACATCTTTAAGCTCCATTTTCTGAGAATTACCATTAGGATTCGCTAGGTAATTTTTATAAGCATCTGAATCAGTGAACTTATCTGCTAAGTCTTTAAATGTAACTACCTCAAGACCGCTTGAATTTTTATTTTTATTAGCATCAATAAGTGTAGCTTGCATTTGAACTACTTTCTCGATATCTTCCATAGCTTCTTTTAACTTAGCCATGTCATTATTATCAGTCAAGTTTTTAACTTGCTCAGTCACTTTTTCTAAACCTTTTTCAAGGTTAGAAAGATTTTCTTTCAACTGGTCATTACCTTCTAAATTTTTAGTAACATCCTCAAGTTGGGTTTTGACTTGTTCTTTTACATTTAACAAAAGACCGTCAAATTCTTTTTTTAATTCTTCATTCATTTCAAAAAATTTTAAAATTACTAATTAATTGCTTTACTTCTTGAGTGTCGATTGACGGCTCATTATTATCTTTGTGAGTGCCTTTCAGCGGCTCGTTTTTACTTTCTACTGTTAATGTTGGGGTTGCATAATTACTGCCTTTTAATACTGCGGATCCCTCAACCACCTTAGCTTCTTTTACTACCCAGAAATAACCTTGAGCATCTGCTACTTCTTTATTAGCAACATCTGGATAATATTTTTCCCACGCTTCAAATTCAGCACCCCAATCTTCATCGTTTACAGCCATTACTAATTTTACATAACGCATCCCAACGCTATGTTCTTTTACCCTACCGTTATAATAAAGCTTAAACATATAAGGATTTACATCTTTTCTTATAGTAGATTCAAATACTAACGCTTGTGTCTTTCCTTCTATATCAAAACCAAGCTCTTTGAATGTGTAATTCTGAGTGTATGCCGTTATATCTTCGCTATCTGCAATTAAATGATCGAATTTATTAACATGCTCTTGCAAGTGCATTATGCTTTTATTCTCTTTTAAAGATTTGTCCCATATACCTGGTACGTGCATATCTGAATGCGAGTCTATTAAATTAGTCGTATTAATAACTACCTTAACTTTTAATTCATCTATGCTATCTATATTCGCTTCTGATTTATTGGCTGTTTTTTTACTATTAGAAGGCATGATAAACATAACTGAATCAGCATGTTTTGTTTCAGCTTTTTTCTGAGCCTCTAAAGTGCTTTTATTCTCGACAAGAAACTTAAATAGCTCTTTCTTGTCTTTAAATTCAGGTATATTTAACTTGTCCATAATTATTTTTTGACTATTTTATTATCATTTAAAGACTTATCTTTTTTGTCTTTAAGCTTCTCCATCTGTGCTAGTTGCTCCTTCGTTAGTGCCATTTGCTTTAGTATTTAGTACGATTGCTCTCTCTTCTGGTGATAAGTCAAGTATTGTCCTGTCGTCGTCAGATTCTAAACCGTTAGCCTGTGCAATATCCGCTATTGTTGCCGCTCCTTTTTCGAATGCCTTAATAGTTGCCTCAACATTCTTAGCCTTTGTTTCGGCTGCTTGTTTCTCGTCTTTCTGAAGTACTTGTAAATGATCGAATGAACCTATTATTTCGTAACCTAATTCTCTTAAGCCTAGTTTTTCGGTCTCAGCTTGATTCATTCCTTGCGCGAAAGGTATTACGCTATCTTGATAGAATCTTAACCATGCTAAATTTTGATTATCGAAAGTAGCGCCTTGTAAATAAGTTTCTATTAAGTTTTTAGGCACTCTTAAACCGTTACCGATCATTATAGAGCTATTCCATATTTCTTCGAATAAACCTAAGTCATTTGGTGACATAGCCATATTCGTGTACTTAATAGACTCGTTAGTTATATAGTACTTACTTTGTCCGTATTTTGTGCCAAATCCTTCTAAATCTTTATCGAACTGCTCTCGTTCGGCTGGCAACATTGGCATTTTATCCCCTGCATTTTGCTTGTCAGATGAGATAATACCTAGCATTCCGTGGTTGTTATAGAACACATTTCTACTTTCTAAAGCCGCTTCAATATTCGAAATAGGCATTTTCTGAGGAAGTAAAGGTGACATTCCCTTATAAGGATTATCATTTAATCCCGCTGTCATTGTTAGATTTACCTCATTGGCATGCATTACTAAATGCGAGCCAAATTCTTTCTTATACATCCCGCTCACAAAAGCATAACCTTTTATTGTTTCGCTTAATTCAGCGGGGAATAATTCAGGATTACTTGGCACCAATGGTTTTACAAACTGAGGCCACAAAGAATAAATAGCTGTTAAATCTTTTAATCTCAGCTTATCTAAGCTTTCGAATCCTGTGTACGGTCTATAATACGTATATGAATTCCCGTTAACTTTCTGTGTAATAGTTCTAAAGTTAAGTAATTCAGCTTCTGACATAAAAGGATTAGGTTGTTTTAATAACCTATATAGATTCTGAATTTCTTCAGGCGCTTTAATTATAGTTTCACTGTTATATACTTCACCACTTTTCAAGTTCTTAATTGAGCGCTTCATGTTTGAAACAGCAGAACCCCAGATATTTACGGCTGGTTGTACTGCGGGGTTCATATAAGCTTTATTCAGTTCAGAAGAGCCACCTAAGCTCAGCCAATTAGCTGACATTGAACCGCCTGTGATGTCTATATACGGTATACTCGCCGATTGTTTATTGACCGTCTCGGATTTTTTTCTCTTACGAATGCCTATCTTATCAAAAAAATTCATTTATGCAAGTATATTTAACACTCAAAATTATATATAATTATTCTAAATTACAAAACATCCTCTATTTATATTCATTCTAAACACTTTTATACTTATATTTGTGTAAACAAAAAAATAATAGGTATGGATAAAAAGCGACGACGCAGGGGGAGAAATGAAGCCATAACTGTTTAGGTAAGTTGCCGTTGCTTGATGAATAACTTACCAAAGATAATGCGAGATACAAACTTTAAAATATAGAAATAATTAGCGACAAACACAAGAAAAGACTTTGCATGGATAAAAAAATGAATAAAGGATTAGTAAAAATTAGCAATCAATTATATGTAAATGATTGGGCAAGATTATATGTATTTATGAAAGATTTTCGCCCGACTCACATAGAGTTTAGGTATTGGGAAAATGACACTTGGTATATATATGGTGTTTCTGAAATGTTTGACGAGCTGAAAGAAGGCGATGCTGTACCTAAATATGATGTAATTTTTACGCAGCACGTAAATAAAGATATAAACTATGAATTTAAACGAGTGTAGTCTTTATTAATAACTTAAATGATATGGAATTAGACACTGACGACTTAGTTGATTTAGTAGCAAAGTATACTGAAAAAGAAAAAGAATATAGACTAATAAAAGGTGATCACGCTGTTAACGATTTGTTGTTTGATATGCAAAATGAGACACGTAATATTTTGTACAAAAGGCTATGTGAATGCTTTAAAAAATTGGATGATACATGTAAAGAACTTAAAGAACCAATAGAAATAGATGATTTGTTTAAAATAGTAAATAATCTTTAATTAGAAATAACTAAATATTATAAAAAAAAGGAACCTACTAAACAGGTTCCTTTTTATATTTAGAACTAGTCCTTAGCTCTTCAAATTCCTTCGGGGCTAACAGATCAACAAACTCGGAATAGTATGATTTTACTTGTTCCCAAGTAACTTCCTGTGTATTTCCGTGTTGATCGAATACACCTAAGAATAGTAAATAAGTAGATTCATCAGTAGATAATATTTTCCTGCCCATAGTGCAATACTCTGCCCAAGTTTTTTGCCTCTCTACTTCTTCGACTATAATAGTCGAACTTGGCAATCCTACAGGTACAGCATCGTTTATTTGCGAAGCTGGCAACTCTATACCTATATACATTTGAGTTGTTTCTACATCATTTGTTATCAAATCTCTCAGGACTATTTCGCCTATGCTGGTATAGCATACTTTTACTTCGTCAGCTACTTCTTTCTTGCACACATTCTGAACGCATTCAAGCTCTTTTTGTGGGGGTGTTGGTTTAATTATTGGCATAATATGCTATATATTTACTGTAGTTATATTCCAGAACGCTTTTTCTATCGTAATGGTGGCGTTAGTACTTGTATCCATTAAAAAATCTAAAGTATCATTGGTTACTAGATCGAACTGTCCATTAACAGGGACTACAATCACATCCGAGCCTGTTAATATCTTTTTATTCATTTCTGTTCTAGCGTCAATAGATCCATTTTTACCATAATATAGCTTAACTATTATACCGCTTGAACTTCCTGTCATGCTCACAGATCCATCTATCTTAACAGTTATAGGATATTCACCTATATATTTTAAACTACCTCCTATGTAATCAAATAAATTGCCTGATATTTCTGATATGTTTAACGAGGGGCTTTCCGGAGTACCCGCCGTTATAGTAACTTGTTCAGGTGTAGTTACATATAGCGCTGTATATGACTTATTTATTATTAAACTATATTCCTCTTGAGTTAATATAGGCATATCTTAATTTTTAAGGTAAAAATATTTTCTTAGCGAATGCATCAAATGACATAGATTCAATAGTCAGGCTTGTGTTTGCATCTGCTTCAACCTGAAGATCTAGATAATCTCCATCGTTTAAAATAAAGGGATGGATTAAAGGAACTGCTCCTATATCTCCACCTGTACCAATAGTTCTTATACTAGTACTTGCTGTTATAGCTGTAGTATTTACACATCCTGTAAATTTAAGAACTAAATTAGGATTTGAAGAACTCGCCGACATAGATACATTAACAGATAGCTCTATTTTATAGCCTGAAGCATTTGTGAGACGTCCATTTGATACTGTAATTCCTTCCACATGATCTGCATCATCAGGCTGAATATTCAAGAGATTAGCTATTTTAACTGGACTTCCTGCGGTCATTGAATATGGTCCAAATACAGTAGCTAAATATCCTCCGAATCTAACTTTTGTCTTAGTATTTATATATTCATCTTGTGTAAGTATAGGCATAGCTTTAATATAAAATTACATAATATTTTTCTCCAAATTCATCTACATATACCTCTCCAAACTCATCTAATAAAGGTTCAATTGCCCTTATTTTTAACAATGCTCTTACAAAACAATTAAATGAATTATCTTTTGCATCCTTCTCAAAACTAACTATCTCCCTTAAATAATCTAGGTTGTAAAATATTTGATTCTCATTATATACATTACCTCCCTCAGCTTCGAAATCTGCATAAGATTTTTCTACAGGTGTTACTCCGTCGCTAGTTAAGAATGGTACGCTTAGAGTAGCGTCTATTTCAGTTGTATTATAGCATGGGTGCCATAGTAGTGTGCTTTCGCTTCTATTATGCCATTTTCCAGCAGGATTGCTTAATTCATCCCCTTCTACATCTAACACTGAGGTTTTAGCTGAAATCCTTACTTTAGAGTAAGTGCCTGTTCCGTCTGTAGTTGCCATTAGGTTTTGATGGTTAGAGTTTATCGAAAGGTTCTTTACTTCGTCTCCAGTATCTAAATCAAAGGACACGAAATTACTTGAAGTATAAGTTGTATCTACTACGGGGTTTGTACCTGAACTTGGCACAACCAAGGTATAATTTGTGTAAATACCTCCTTTAATATAGGTTGTGAACTCACCTAATGCAGTTCTCACAACTTTTATTCTATATTTTTCTCCATCCGTTAAATAATTTATATCAGTACTCCATAATACTGTGAATACAGTTCCATTCCATTTAAAAAATCGTAATACATTTGACGTATGGGAACCCAAACCATAAAAATCCGTTGGAGGAATAGACCCACCACCACCCGTTATTGTCCTAGGATTCAGATAAATTATGCGCTGACTAGACGAGGCATAAGTAGGAAATTTAAAATCAACTTCCCACGTATATTCCTGAGTACTCAAATCTGCTGCAAATGGTATAGAAGTAGTTCCCACAGTTTCGCAAACTAACTTCTGACTAAATCCATTATTTGTATTATGAGGCTCCGCTTTGTCGTTATCTGTCCTATTTACAGCTAAAGTAGCAGTTACGAATAAGCCATCATTATTATTTACAATATCCGATATCGTATCTCCCTCAACTTCTGCGCAATGGTACTCTGACCCTCCAGAAAATTTAATTAAATCTATATAAACAGAAGGTATTAGCCAATTGGTTGCATGATTATAAGTTACAGATGTTTCTACTTTTGTTTCCGCGTTTCTGTAAGTTAAAGTCTCTCCATCTTGAGAAGCCTTAAACTGTAGTTTAGCCACAGTGTCACCTATTATACAAGCGTTACTAGCTGCTTTTACAGGATATCTAACAGCACCTTTGTTAGTTAATTCACCTCCATCTGCTGCACTTACTGCTTTGCCATCTACAATATAAGGCGGTATAATTTCACTACCTGATAACTTGTAACCGTATTCATTAGCATAACTTATGAATCTATTATCAGTTACTATATCCGTTACAATAGATACGTTTACTATATCTAAAGGAGCGGCTAAGGCGTTTACGCACCAAATGCGCGGCTGATCTGTATTTTCTAAGTTCCAAATATTGCCATCTAAGGTAGTAAATGTGTTTACTTTAACAGTATTAGGTACCGTCCAAACACCTCCTGCTGGTACTGTATCGTTTTGCGTAGTTGTACCATCAAAATAACTAAAACCTTCCCCAACTCTGGCAAGCGTGAAGTCTACCTGTACAGTTCCGTTACCTAATATAGCTACAGATTCAAAAGGAATTTCTTTCCGCTCCCCTTTCTTACTCCACCAACCCCAATGACCGTCAGGGAACTCTTCGGGTAAATCGAATACAACCGCTTGCTCTACACATTCGAATCTATTCCAAGGATTAGCAAATAAGGCAGTACCAGATAACTTTCTGTATTTATCTTTAGTTGCCATAATTATTTCTGTGCAAATTCGAATTGTAATTTACCTGTTGTAGCTGTGCTTGTTACTTGAACTTTTATCATTTTAAACGGGAATACTTCGCCTTGCCCGTACATTGTCGCGCTAGGCACTGCTGAAACTGTTAAGGTTACATTATCTCCTAATGTATTAACATAATCTGCGAAATAATCATACGCCTGTGTTCTATCTACTTCTCTGTCAGTGCCAGAATAGCTGTTGTCTGGATTAGAGAAAGGTGTAAAGTTACTAGCTTTAAAATTCACCGTTGCCGACTGATCCATTTGATCGCTAGGATCGGAAATTGCCTGAACAGAAAATACATTAAAATAACTGAAATCATCAATTATCTCGTAAGTAGTTGCGTTTAATTTTACCCACTTACCTTTAGTAGTAGAGGCTTGTGCTGTTGGAAATGTACCTGTAAAATCTAGGTCTGGTATTAATAATACTCTTGCTTTCATTTCTGCATAGATTTTTAATTAACTATACAAAGTTAAGCAATTAATTCGTTATTTATATTGTTTCTTAATTAAATTATTTGTAATAAAAAAGCTCCTCGTTATTGAGAAGCTTTAATTAATGTTTACTTTATTAAATCTTTTTCATTAAAATATATTTCTGGTTCTTCCGAAGTTACTGCCTTTTCTCTTCGTTGCTTAACTATATCCCTTAACCATTCCTCAGCTTTTTCTTTAGTTCTGAAAGGTGTATGCCGTGAATTATAAAAAGGATTAAGCGTTCTTTGCCTGTATATTATAGGTATTATAAATTTACCAGCAGCGCTAATAACTTCATATTCCCAGCTTACTACATCATCCCTAAACCAACGTTTTTTAACTATCTTCCTAGCTTCAGATACTACCCAACCGAATTTGGTTTTGTAAATTTTGAATTGCTTTAGTGATTCTGGTTGTTTTCCTTCTATTATCCTCTTCTCTGGATAGTCGTCTAGGTTGTCTTTTAAATCTTGTTTAGTTTCTTTCATATCTACTTCTTTTTATCTCTTATTTTATGTAGTAATTTTATTTGTCCAATTGTAATATTTTCAGGTGTCGTATCTAATAAATAAGCTAAGCCCTTTTTATTTTCTACTTCCATACTACTATCAGGTAAATTATCCCACCAATCGAAAGCGCTTTGTGTCTTTTTCATGCCTACTTCTTTTTACGTTTACGTTTAGCTTTAGCACACGACTGCTTATGTTTATGATTATTTCGTTCTTCCTTTTTCGAAGCAAAGAATTTATTTTGTCGTTTCTTGTCTTCTTCTTCGGTGTCAGGCGATACGTTAGGTATATCTGTATTATCATCTACCCAAACAAACTGCCCGTTTACAGCAACCAAAAACATAGATTCTATATCTTTGTTGGCTTTTCCGATTACATGTGATATTTCACAATCTCTTCTTTCTTTTCCCAGAATTATTAAATCATGCAATAACTTACTTACCTCTATATTACCAAATACTATAGGCTTTATATTAATTCTTTTAGGCTTATAATCCCATTTATTACTCATATCAGTTTTCTTTTATAAGTTTAACCCAAGTCTCAATTAACGCTTGCAATATCTTAATCTTGTAACCGTACTTCTTAGGAATTTTATTAGGCCTGATGTTCTGTGCGCTTCCTGATAACATCCGACTTACTTCTGACCAGTTTATTAGATTGTTCATCTAGGTACTAATGTTTAATTAATACCTAGGGTAACCTATTGTTTCGTACTCCTGTTGCTTTATTTGGTTAGGTGTTTTATTATCGTTACTCATAAACGATGATGCACCTGCTATTATTATAAACGCAAATAGTGCTATCAAAAACCAAACAAATAAACTGCCATTCCTTGAATTATGTATAGATTCATCTGTAGAAGGCATGTAATCTTCTTTTTTAAAAGTTCCTTTACCTATCATGTACCCCCAATAAGCTGAGCACTGTATCGCTTTTTCAATGTCACTCATTAACCATATAGGTTTAGAAGGATTGTAAGTGCCGTCTATATTATTATCGTTAAAACCCTGTAAGAACTCTTTATCTTCTTGAGAGTTATTTAATAGCTTTCTTACAACTTCCTTTTTTTGGCTGTACGTGTATTCCATATCTATAATTTTAGTTCAAGTAAATATACAAAAATTTGTGTTATTCTCCGCGCTTGTGATACTAATTTTTGTATTTACCATAGTTTGTTACGCATCAGGAATACATAAAAAGTTGCGTCTATTGTGTGGTCATTACCGTCTTTTGGTTGTGGTAATATAGTTCCTTGTTTGTCTTCAGCGCGTTCATAAGTTGACCATTCTTTTTTTACATTAGGTGAGTCACCTACTATAAATATACTATATGAGCGCATTATTTTTATCATCTCGATTTTATACCCAGATTTTTTTGATGTAGCCCATATGTTAAATCCTGCTTCCATTAATTCGCGCTTACCTCTTGGCTCCGCTGATTCACAGATTATTAGTTGTGATTTATCGAATTTGCTTTTCTCAAGTTCTTCCTGTATACTATCGTCAACATCACTCTTTCTATAGTTAAGATTAGTTTTATATAACCTTTCTTTTATGTATACCTCGTTACCCCTTATCCATAGATCAACTGCCGCTGTAGGATCTGGGTTATAACCAAAATCTAATCCTGTAGGTATACGCTTTGCATTCTCTGGTACTTTCTCGCAGTAATTAAGTTTAGGAAATATTAATTTATCTGTGATAACTCCCCATTCTCCATTAGCGTATATATCATAATCTACAGGGTTGTGTATTTTATCGTGTAGAAAGTTATCTAATACGTGATTATCAAAGTAACCATATTCCTTGCCTGAAGGGTGACCACATACCCAGAAGTTGTCTCTAAAAGTTGATTTTATAAGCAGTATATTACCCTTTTTATTAATCTTTTTGTATGAATGTGTTTTTGGTTTCCCGTCAAACAATTCTTGATATTCTTCAGGAATATCTTTTCTTTCTTGCCCAGTATATAAAGCAGACAGCTTATTGCCTTCTAATTCTGTTGGTAAGTCTTCCCAGTATTCTAAATCAACTAAATCATTTTTAACCCAATGCTCTGTACTTATAGGATTCCAGCTTGCTAGTATTTGCTGTCCGGGCATACCTCTTAACCTCTTTTTTATCTGGTCTAAATCAGCTTTAGCAAATTGATTAAGCTCGTCAAGTATAACCCTTTTGTAAGACGCTAAACCCTTTATACGCTCAGAATCATCTAACCCTCTAAATTTTACTTGTGAACTACCTATACGGGCTAAGCCTCGGATAAACTCATAGTTATTAGTGTACTTGTTTAGCTTAGACCCGAACCCTTTTACATCTGCATATATACTATCGTTTATATCTACATTGTATTTTCTCATCATCATTGTGTTTGATGGGTTTTGCAATGTATCTATATTGACAGCTTGGGAGTATGAATAGCTCTTACCAGAAGAAGAACCACCCATTAATAGGATCATTCTTATGTCTTCATCGCTCATAGCATCTAGTATATGCCAATACAACGGGTTAAATAGCCTTGGGTCTATATCTAGATTCATTCTTTTTCTGAAATATCTTTATAGCCTATTGTGATAGTATTGTTTATTTTATCTCCTTTACTTGTGTGATCTATTTCTTGCTTAGTACCATTTAGCCTATGAGCTTCTTTATCGGATGAAATAAGCTTCATTAAAGCTACTTGTAATGTAGCGTTGTCAGAATCGTACCACTTTTTACGCATCTTTACCTTAGTACTCACTCGGTTAACATCTATTGCTTCTTTTATAAGGTTCAATTTGTCCGAATCAGCAGGGAATAAAGTATAAAAAGTTGTCTTGCCACATGGTAGATAAGTTATAATTTCATCAATAAAATATAGGTTGTTTTCTTTTATTGCTTTTATTGCTTTATCGAAAATATCATTTTCTTCATATTTCATATTAACCTCCTTTATCCTTTTCTTTCATGGTTTTATTTGTTTTTACGTCTAATCTTTCTAAACTGATTACCTGTTATAACTTCTTTTTCTAGCAGTATCATGTTTTCGTTATATTGCTTTAAGTCATTATTGGTTATAGCTTCTATAACATTTATTTGATATTGCTTCACTAGTTCGTTATCCTCCATGACCACTATCCAATCTTTTGTTCATCTAACTTACGCCTGTACTTACTCCATTCTCCAGCCATAAACGCAGCTAATTCTAGTTTTTCCTCTATAGTTAAGTCGTCGTGTTCTTCATCATCTGTAGTTAACCTACTGTCGTAGCCTGTACTTATTTTTGCATGATCATCATCTATACATAAGCCAATATAACCGCAATTAGGGAATATGTCTTTTCCTGTTGATAGTCTGTAATGTTCTTTTCCTATTTTTTTCATATCTCTATTACTTCATAAACTCCTTTACTTATTTCTCTAAGATTCCTTATTTTATTATTTATAACTAACTCTGTTAGTCCTTCTACCACCTTTCCGGATATAGATTTTAATGTTACAGTAGTTTTTCCTTCTATAACCACATCTTCTTCTTTGCTGTCAGTTATTTCTATTCTTTTATAGTCTTTTTCGTCTTCCATATCTTTCTTTTATCCACCCCGTGAGACAACCTAACTAACTGATTGATTCACGGAGCTTTAGTTTTTTTACTTGTTTTCTAATATTTCTTCCCATTTTGCATTTAAATCTGCCCATTTACTTTCATTTCCCCAATAGAATGCTTCATGCGTATACCGCAACGGATCTGTGATGATTAAAAGTTGTTCAAAATCTAAATGAAATTCATCATCAACTGCATCAGTCTTCTCTTTAAACTCCTCATATACTCCTTCATCCTTCAGGAATTTAATAAACTTGTCTTGTATATCGCTTGAAATTATTAGTGCAGGTTCTTTTTTTAACTTATTAGCTGTATCTACGGCAATCTTAAAACACTCTACTGCTGCTATTATAGCTCCAAATGGTGTTTCTTCGTGCTTCTTAAAAATCTCTCTAACTCTATCTTGATTAGATGCAATAATTACATCTTTAAGCTTTTCTAGCTCTAATTTATAATCAGCGTCTTTCTTCTTGTGTTCATAGTCTAACTTATCAAACTGCTCTTTAACCTTCTTAAGCTCGTTGTCTTTTTTTATTAGTTCGTTTAGTAGGTATTTAATATGTTTCATATCTATTGTTGTTTAGCTCCTTCTTTTAGTCCTTGGATGGTTACATCAATCATCTGTTTAATAACAACTAAAGGGACGTGTTTAGTAGCATGTTCTTTACATTCTGCTTCAGCGCCTTTGTATATGCTATCTATCATATTATTAAACGCTTGTGATAACGCAAGAATTGATTTTTCATCTGTCTTTGGCTTAATTTTACCTAAATCACAGATGTTTTTAAATGTATTAAGCGGGATATGATTTACGTTCCATGGCTTAGCAGTTGTTCTACATATACTGTATAAGCTGTTCAATGCATTAACCTGTTGTTTTAATAATTGTCTTTTTGCTTTTCTCATTTCTTTAGTTCTTCAAACTTCTTTATTTTATTTCTTCTCTTGTTCTCTACTGCTCTTGTCCAGAGAGCAGTTATTACTAGTATTAGTACTATGCCTAGGATTATTTTCATTAGTCTACGTATTTGGTACTACTTGTTCTTCTTTACTTAATTCAATAATTTGCGATTGCTTTTTTGGATAACCAACATATCTACTGCTTTGAATATGTTTAGCTATTGCCTGAATTCTTCTTAGGAGCCTAGACCATATAGCAAATGCTTTAGCTCTTCTTTCTTGCGATTCATCTTCGTTTTGCCAGATAGGATTTAGTTTAAAAGCTCTATTTCTCCATATATCACCTAAGTCACATAATTGATCTTCTGTTTTTATAGAATGTATGTTCATATCAATTCATGTTTATAATAACATCTACCTATCAATACTCTCTCGTACTCCTGTATTTGGAGTATTTCGGTGTATGGTATTATTTCTTGTATAGGTAGCATTTAGATTTGCAATTTAGTTAAAATTAGTGATTTATGCAAGTTAAGGCGCGCATATAGTACATATAGAAATATCAGGAAGTCTACAGCCGAACCTATATCCTAATAAATAAGGTTCTTTTTCGCGTATACTTTTATAATTAGTGTAGAACTTCTGCTTATTCATAACCGCTGAGAATGTAATTAATTCTACAACTAATTCAAGTTGGTCTTCGTTTATATTCTCGTTGTCGTCATAAGTTCTTGTTATGTATTTCATATTATTTAGTTTTCAACTTATCCGCAACATAATTAAACTTCTCTAAGTTCTTTTCGCAGATTTTGTTTACTCTATCCGCTGCTTGTTTTGCTTTTTCTACGTAGTTCATATCTTAATTATTAAAATGATTACACCCTTACTTCTCCATGTCCTTTAATTCAATAATAATTAATTTCAATTTTAACGGCCTTAAAAACTCGTTAATTTTAGTTATACGAGTTTGCATACGAGTTACTTTTGTCGAAAAGTCTTTGTATTTATAACCGTGTTCTTCGCAAAAAGCAGCTTGTTTTATTCCAAGCTGCTTTAGTTGTTGTTTTATTAATGTTTTCATTTTAATGCTCCCAAATATCTGTTATAATAACTTCTTTTTTTAGTAATTCGGCAGAGTCTTCATCTGTATATTTAAAATCTACAAACTTGTACTCTACACAAATGCCTATTTCGTTAAATTCGCATGGGTAGGAAAAGTTTCCAGTTTCACCTTCAATCAGTTCTGTACCTTCATCGCATCCAAAAATAGATTGTGAATCTTTTTGACCACAAAAAATAGAGTCCATTTCTGATAATGTCATTTTCTCGTTCAAAAATTCTGATTTTAAATTTTCTAAAGTTTTCATATCTGTAATTTTAAATATTATAAGTATTATCTTTCTATAGCATCATATCCGTATTTCATAGCTTTTGCATAAGTTGTAACGCATCCTGTCCCGAAATTACCCTCTTTTTTATCGCTTACAACTGCATTGTTAACCAAATATTTTTCTAAATACATGCTATAGCCAACATCTTCTCTAGTACACTCTAACAACCAAACCTTAGTTTCTGGATTCCATTTTGCTCCCATTTCTTTCGCTTCTTTTCTTGCAGATTTTGAGTTGTAAGGGATAGACAATGTAAATACTTCTTTTTCGGCGCTAAGTTCTTGGATTAATTGCATGTTCCAGTTTTCTTTTTTTAAGAAGAAAGATAAATAAACTACATAACTACCACCGTTATAATATTGAGCTTGTTTTGCTTGTTTGTGTGCTGCTGCCATTATCGCTTTACGTGTCATATCTCTGTGTGTTTGTTTGTAATTATTATACTTCAAATATCGGCTTTTGTTTCAGACTTTGCAACTTTTTTTCTGTTTTTTTATCAGTTATTTTGTTGTTTTGTAATATATATTACATTTTCTCTATTATTAACAAACTCATTTCTCCGTTATAATCAAATTGCTGCTTTATCAAATCGGCAGTTGATTTGTCTAGCTCTAAAGTGTCTATGAGTTTCTTAGAGTCTTCTACTAGCTTGCTTATTTTATGCTCGTCAGAGATTCTTGTCACCTCTTTAGATACGTTTTCCATTGCTGTATTTTGGTTTTTCTTGGTTTTATGGGTCATAATTGATCTTTATTTAAACTATATTTCTTTCTTAAGATTTCACTCTCAAAAGGACATCTCCATGTTTCTATGTAAAAATCACGCGGGGAATATTCTTCAAAAGAGTTGCAGAATTCATCGATTGCTTCTTTAGCCATTCTTTCGGTAAACACACCAGCTTCGGCTTTATTTGTAGTTGATTTTAAATGGGATGAATCCATAGTTTTAACAAAATTAGTTACAGAACCATCTATGAACTAAATTGTTTTCATTTTACTCATAATTACAATGTATTTATATCTATCGCTAGACCTTCTTTTATTAAGTTGTTTGTGTCAAAGTGCCACTCGTGGAGTTTTTGGATAATAAACCATGGGAAGCAATTAACGTTATAAAATGTATAAATACTGGTTTCTTTGTATTCAAATATTGAAGTTCCATTGCGACTAACTTCATAACTAGTATTATAATCACCGAACAATTGATCAATTCCCTCAATAGGAACAAACCTGTATCCATTAACCTCTATCTCTTTTGTTAGACCGGATAAAGGACGAAGTATTGGTATTAATATATCTTCTTCCTTACTAGAAGTGTTAAATACGTGACTTCTGATTTTAGTCGTATTCTCATATCTTACTTCACCTGTTAAAAAGCATTTATCGTTTGTCTTGTAAGGGCTTCTTAGTCCTATTAATGTGTAAATACCATCGTTACCTTTAAGCTTTAACTCATAAGGCAAATAAGGTGCTAAATGTTTTAATTCTAATTTCATATCTATTTAGTTAAACCTGTTAAATCGCCATCAGGCAATTGTTCAAAAACAGTTTTTGGCAAGGATACATGCCCGTTCCAATCTCCTCCCGGAGTAGGAAAAGTTGCGCTACTATTAGACCAACTCCAGCCTCTTTCGTTTTTAACCCAATACCCTCCACCATCGGCTTTAGCTTTAGTTCCAGTAGGGTAATCCTTTAAAGGTCTATCACTTTTAATCCATTCATTTCCTAAATGATCTTTCATATCTCTAATTTTAATATATCAACCGCATCCATAGCGGTCTATTTGTTATTTTATTTAATTCGATTTCCAGCTCTTTTGTAGCCTGTGAAGATTCTTTTATCTTCTTGTTTAAAATAATTAGCTCTTGTTTAATCACATCCAGAGAACTAATCAGTTTTTTAAAGTCTTCCATCTTATGCAATTTACTAATTATTAATTAATTATCCTATTTCTTCAGCTCTGCTTTGTATCTATACCTTTTATTATCTGTTGAGTAATACAGGTAAGTTGGCTTAAATACTTTCCATCCCTTACAGCAGTATTTTAGTATTTCAAAGTTTAATTCTTCTTCGACATCGCTTATCATATCTAGTTTTGTTTTTGAGCTTGCTATTTGTATCATATCTGTATATTTTAGAATGCTAAGATATAAAACCTATCTTTTAGAATCAATATAAATAAGCTCTATATCTTGACATGGTTTAGAGGATATCATGTCAAAATGCTATTTTATTTGCTTGGTTGTTAGGTAATTATGTTTATGTGTACTTATCGGGTAGTTAGCGGTAATTCGTATTACATTTAGCTTCTGGGTCTTTTCTACCGCCTCCATATTTACATTCATCACAGTCTATTGTAGTGTCGTAACCACAATCATAGTCACTGCCCCACCCAACATCAGGCGTTTTAAATCCTTTGCATTTTGGGTGTCTCAAAGAACTACAGCTAACATCAAGTATATTTAATTGCGGTTTCAGTCCTTTTAATAATCTTTCTGCTTTATTCATAGTATCAATATTTAATTAAGTTTTGTGTTCAGTATCGCAACTAAACATACTCACACCGTTAGCGGCAAGCTTAAATAAATTAATACCTATGCTTGTTTTCTAGCTTTACCACATTTAAGAAGTAAAGCCAGCTGCTAACACATTATATAGGTAATGCAACGTGCGTTTAATCAGCGTTTGTGCAAGTTTTATTTTTTCTCCACCGCACGCTGTAACCCGTTGCATATTTCAAGCATATCCCCATTTGTGGCTTCGGCTTCATCGTCAGTTATGGTAATACCAAACATTTGCTCACAATCCATTATCATCTCAATTTCATCTAATGAATCAAAGCCTAAATCATCTCTAACATTTTTAGCTTCTTTTACTTCATCAGGGTCACAACCAATTCTATCGCAAATTTGGTTAACCATTTCTTCGTACATTTCTGGGTTTTTCTCTTTAAATTCATTCATTCTATTTAATTTTATGCCCACGCTCAAAAAATAAAACGGGAACGGTTCTACATTTAATCAACTTTCGTGCAGTTTAGAGGGTTGCACTACCCATATAATTAATCGTTATACCCCATTTGCCAAACGCTCCCACGCATCTAGCAAACGAAGTAATCTTTTAACCTTGCGTTCGTATTTCTTTGGTATTTTATTTGGTCTTATAGAGTTATCCGAACCGCTTAATATGCGGCTCAGTTCGCTCCATTTAATTAAGTTGCTCATACTTCAAGTCCACTTTTGTAATAATTAACTTCTCCATTTTCAATAGTTTTCACCTTGTATTTCTTTGGTACGCCCTTAAAATGGTGTTCCGTTTTTGCGTTTCTTTTTATGTACTCCATTGGTTCTAATTTTATCTGTACATCTGGTTTAATTCTACGTTCCATATCTTGTAGTTTTTAAATTACACTTCAAATATACAGTTTTCTGTATTAACTACCAAATAAAAATAAACTTTTCTGTAAATTATTTTCGTCCACCCCACAAAAACGGGGTATAACAAGCGGTCATAATTAATAAAAAGCAAATGAAGTTTAATGCTTTGAATCTGCTGCGGTGGTTGCTTTTTATTAACCATACCGCATCTACGTTAACCCCTCCCATATTCCAGAGAGGGGCGTTTTTACCTTACCACAACACATCTGTCACATGATCTGAATCAGAGTCATTACTTTCTACTTGTGTAGTTTCTGTTGTTTCTTCGTTTACTACTTTTTCTTCTTCTTCCATTTTTAACAATTTAAAGATTAAAATTAAAACTATTACTGATAGTACTAGTGTACCTAGAAAATTTTTATACTCTGGTTTCATGATTTTAATTTATCTTCAATTTCTTCTATTGCTTTTCTGAATTCTGGTTCTGTCTCGATTCTTTTTACGACCTCTTCCCTGCTCCACCTTGCTGTACATCCGTCTTTACCTCCTATTTGCTGACCTATTTTTTCGTAGGTTAAATCTGGAATTAATTCTTTACAAAAATAATGAGCTATTTGCCGTGCTTGAAGTATTTCACGCTTCCTTGTTTTAACACCTATTTTTTCAACTCCAACCCCGAAATAGTCACATACTACCATAACTATCTTTTGAATCGAAATTTGGCCGCTTATTACAACAGTGTCGATGTGATTTTGTATTCTGGCTTTGTCTCTGTATTTATGTATGCTTGTTTTTAGTTTTTTCATGGTTAAAAGTTTAATCTACCAAAATCTACGATCGTTTATTGCGTTGTGAAAATCCATTCCTACTTCTCTACAAAGTTGTTTAGCTACTCTTAATTGTCTATCGTTCATAGCTGGGTCAATAGTATTTCGCATTTGTTTAGTTAAATCTATGCAGTCACCTAATATCTGTATTCTACCTGCACTATAAACTTTGACTCTCACCCATCCTCTCTTGTGTAAAAGTTGATACGGGTATTCTATATCGTTGTTTTCAAGGTATTCATACAATTCTTCGAACCCCATTTCTTTCTCAAGTAGTTCACTAGCATATCTATTATGTGTACTTACCTCGATTAACCTTCCTTTATCGTCTATCCATGCGTCATTCATATCCTTGGTTTTTTAATTCATTTCAATATTACGGCTTTATTTGTTTAGAACAAATATAAATTAGAGGTTGATGGGTAGTTCTTCTTGGGTTAAGGCGTAGTATAGGTTTTGGAGTTGGTGGAGGTGTTTCACTTTAGGTTGTCCGAAACTATATCCGCTTCGGTTGCCTAACTCGAAAGAAATATTATTTTCACACGTATAAGCGTGTATTTTCCTTGTACCTAATATTCCATTAAGTATAAAATGGTCTTTTGAATACTTCTCAAACCAACACTTCAAAAGCAACTCCTCGTTTAAAGGAATTGGATTAACTACTTTAGATAGATAAATGTTTTCAGAATCGTTATATTCTACTTGTATATCTTCGTTTCTTGAATATCCTTCGTAGTTCTTTTTCTTGTCAGTATATGAGGTGCTTATTCTACATATTTTGTTTTCGTCGTCATAAACGAAGTCTCCTGCATTGTATTTTATTTCTTTCATAATTCTTTTTATTTGGTTAAGTCTATTTTAATATATTTGTTCGTTACTATTATCAAAATTAAAGTTATTTAAGTCAGTCATACCTATGTTATGGTTAAACATTACATCGTCAAGCATTCCGTGTCTATTCTTAGTAATTGGTATCATACCTACACCTTCAGAAGCTATTTCTATTTCTTCATGCCCGTTATTAACCATCATTGTATCTTCTCCGTAAACTATAGGTCTGTGTACAAACATTATCATATCAGCATCTTGTTCAATAGCTCCAGATTCTCTAAGATCAGAATTTTGTGGTTTTTTATTTGGCCTATTTTCTAAACTCCTATTTAATTGAGCTAATGCAATAACTGGTACTCTTAAATCCTTAGCCAATGCTTTTAATGTCCTTGAAATATAACTAACCTCTTGCTCTCTATTTCCAGAAAACTCTTTTCCTGCCGTTACTAATTGTATATAATCAACTATTATTAGTTTTATTTCGCTCTTTTTTTTAGCTCTTCTTGCCTTAGCACATAGTTCATGAATATTTATATTCGCTGTATCATCTACCATTATTTTGTTTTGGCTTAAAATATCTACAGCATCTTTTATTTGTTCTAAATCCATAAATGAACCTGTTCTAAGCTCACTAGGTGTATATTCAGTTTTACCAGATATCAATCTTGAATTCAACTGATCTACACTCATTTCACAACTAAAAAATAGCGTAGGAAATTCGTATGTAGTAGCTGCTTTAGCAAAATACATTGCTACGGCTGTTTTACCCATAGCTGGGCGTGCTGCTAATACTATTAAATCTGTATCTTGCCAACCTCCTGTAATCTCGTCTAATCTTCGTAACCCAGTTGGTATACCTGTAAACTCTCCATTTTGCGCCCTTTCTTGTGCTTTTTTTATAAGCTGATAAGTAGACGGTAAAGACTGTTCTATAAATTGCGGTTCAGAAACACTTAATTGCTCTGAAACTGATAATATTGATTTCTCTGCATAAGTTATTATATCGCTCATATCCTCACTATCGTCAAAAGCTTTTTTTTGCAACTCATGAGCTATTCTTATATATTCTCTTTTTATGTATTTTTCTGATATAATTCTGGCGTAATACTCTGCATTGCTAGGGGCGTCTATTTTATCCGTTAATTCAGCTATTTTTGACACACCTCCTACGTTTTCTAGTTGTTCTTTATTTTTTAGATATTCCACTACGGTTAAAATATCTACAGGCTTATTATTTTTATATAAATCATATATAGCTGAACATATAACTACGTGATTATTTTTATAAAAGTGACTAGGAGTTATTAAGTCAATCGTATTTAATATAGCTTCACTACTTATCATATAAGCTCCAAGAACAGCTTCTTCTAGGTCTATAGCTTGCGGTGGTATCTTGCCTAAATCATTCATTATCTAACAGGTTTATTTATAGTTACTACTGTTTTAGGTTTATTACTTACTGTCGATTCTGTACTTATTTCGTCTTCCCAGCGTTTTTGATTAAGATATGACTTAGGATTAGGATGATTATATGATTCGAAAGGCTTATAAGTAATGAATAAATCTAAAGTATCTTTTATTTTTTGTAATTCACTATCCTTTAATTTTGAAAAGATTTTTTCGCAATCCTTTTTACCTACTTTCTTAGGATACTTTTTCCAAAAGTCATCGAAAGAATATATAATATCACTATCACTATCTGTATCACTATCGGGTTTTTTGGGTTTATCTTGTAACCCATTTAACCCAGTGGGTTTTTTTGGGTTAATTATTTCTTCAGTCGGTTTCCTAGGTGGCCTACCGCCTTTGTTACCGTTCTCTTTATTTCTTTTACATCTAGCTTCATATTTTTCTAAATCACGTTTTAAACTTTGTTTTATCGGTTCAAAAGCAAGTTGAGTTATAAGGTCATCTGTGTTAGGGTTTTTATCATTTACATAGTCTAGAATAAACTTAAATAACTCGCCTGCTTTATCATTTGGCAGTTTTTTAACTGTATGTATAATATCAGCATATAATACAAATCCTTTCTTACCTTCTGCCATAATATTATTTACTTTTTTATTAATTATTATAATTAGTTGACAATGTTATTTTTTAAAGCTAAAAAAGGCTATAATTTGCAGCCTAATGATTTTAATTTTAATATATCGCCTACAGTGAATATATTATCTTTTATTTTTTGACTTACTGCCTGCCTAGTAACTCCTAATTCATCTCCTAGCCATTTTTGTGTTTTTTCCTCTCTATGCAACCAAATTAATACTTTTTCGCTTGTTTTAATTAACTTCATGCTTTACAATGTTATTTAGTTTTTATTTTAAAACCGCCCTTTCAAGCGGTAATACAAATATAGGTATTTTAATTTAATTATATTAATATCTATAATTATTATATTTTATATTATGATATTTTTTATATTCATCTATCCTTTTTTGTTGATGCGTGGTTATTTTATCCATATGAGAGAATAATATATAATCAGGATTATCATCCCTTATATGCACTCTCACATATCCTAATTTTTCTAAATCGTGTTCAGATGTAGTGTAGGTAGTTTTTTTATAATGTATTTCATTTAAAATACGATAAGAAGTAATACTGTGTTTTAGATAATCACATGGATAAACCCATCCATCTTTAGATATCCATCCGAAAATATAATCTTTAGATGCTTTTGTTTTTATTAAAGGCTTTTCTTTTTCTTGATATTTATTAATAGGTTTTGTAATTCTTGTATGAAGATTTTTTAAGTCATTATATATAGACTCTCTCTCCTCTCCATATATAAATAAATCATCGCACACTCTGTCATAAGTGTCTCTACCTTTTTTTGTAAAAAAAATAAATTTTTTATCTCCAAATATAGATAATATTATAGATTTATGAGAAATAACACCCCATCCACCAAGTCTAGTTTTAAAAAGACCGTCTTTCTCGTATTTATCATTAAAAGATTTATAATCAAGTTTACTAACTTGTCTTAAATACAATGATAAATAATACGGAACAAATCGGTTCATTTCAAGACGTACTTCTGGCAATATATTAAACCATCTCCTTGCTAAATCACAACACCTATCTTGATAATTTTTATTACTAACTAAACCTTCAAAACTATTGAATTCATTTATTATGTTATTAGCCTCTAATCTATGGTCATTTTGTATGTCGTCAATTACAGTTCTAGCGTTTTGAGCAAATCCTATGATATCGTTAAATAATGGATAATAATTAGGTTTATTCCTTTCATCTTTCACAAAATCTAATTCATTAACTCCGGAAAGCTTCATGTCATACTCGATTAGGCTTATTATCTGAACTTTATTCATTTCCGGAACAGAGCTTTCTACAAATGATATTGCATCTTTATAATCTCCTTGTAGCCATAATTTACGAGAGTTATCAGTAATGTATTCGCCTGTTATTTTAAAATTTGCCATATCATCTATTTTAAATTACCGTTTTATTTCAAAATATTTTTTACACGTAGGGCAAAACTCTAATGTATAATGTTTTGTATTTTTAACAAACTCCCTAAGGTGTTTACATTCACTTTCCTTCCTTATTACCTCAAAAGCATTTCTACAGGTGGAACCTTCTGAAGTTGTTGTAACTACTGCTATTCGTTGTATTTTAACAAAGAACTTTTTTTTATCCGTGTAATGCCGTATTGCTGCTCTGCTTAAAGTGTCTTCGAAGATTACAACAGAATCGCCTTGTCGTTTGAGTAGATCAAGTTGGCTGTAGTGTATTGGTTTTTCTGTCATGTTTTAGTTTTAAATTATTTTCTACGTAAATATTTTCTAGTAGCACTAGCTTGTATATTAGAGGCTCGAATAGTGGCACTAGCTATATCTTCTCCATTTTCAATAAGCCCATGACGTATATTTTGACCTACTCTATCAATTGAGTTACTAATTGATTGAAATGACTTTGTCCTCTCATTGTATGAAATAGTTGGTGATGTATGTATAAAATTTTCTATAGATATTAATTCACTCATAAAAGAGTTATTATCACATAATTTATACCTATCTAAATCACCGCAGTCTTCGCCAGTAAATTCAAAACTTTTATTTAATAATCTTACATTATTAAATCCTGTACAATAACTAGGTATATATTTTACATTAGTTTCAATTGTGTTTTCATTATCTCGAAAAACTTTTACGTATTCGCCTTTTTGGTTAGTTATTAGCCAATAATCTACAAATTCCGTTATTCTATTAAATAAATATGTTTTAGTATACGTTAACTGTTTTTCGTTAATAGCATTTAAACAATATTTATCACAATTATCGCAATTTGTTTCTTCATAATCAGAACAATAGTATGCTGTATTATATTTACTTCTGAAAGATGATGTAGTTTCGCTTGTAAACTATATGTACATATATATCACATTAGCTGATACAAATTCAGCAGAAGGTAATTCTAATTTACTCATCTCTTCATACTCAACCCTAATAGGATCATAACATACTATCTTAGAGCCTTGATTATTTGCAAGGAAATCATTTACAGATTTGTCACTTGCATTTTTTCTAAATGTTTTAATTTGTATCATATCTTTTTATTCTAAAACTTGTTCACATACCATATAACTAGCTAAATCACTATCCGGCAATTTCATTATATTATCAATTAATTCATCTAGTACTATATCATTAAACTCTCTCACAATTCCTGATTTACGATGCTTTATTAACCAGTTAGTTTTTTTATTACCATCCTCGTCTATTAATTTCTGTATACCTACAGCTAAGTAGGCAGAAACTTTTTCTAACTCGTTATCATCTACGCATATCCAGTGTGTACATACTTCACTTATAATGTGACGTACCTTTTCTTTTATTTTCATATCTCTAATTTTTTAAAAAGAGAGGTATACCCCTACACCTCTCTTTTGCGCTGATTACTAAAAAATACCAAGTTATTTATATGATATTTCAATTAATTTTCTAACTGATTTACCTAGTATGACACGTGTCCTAGGTTTAGTTTTTAGTACAGTTAAAGCATCCGAGCAAGCGAATATTACATTTCTAACATCTATTACTTCTAACTCAGAAGACATTTGTAGTTGCTTTAGTTCGTTGCTTCCTGCGTGTATTTTTCCTGTTAATTTCACTTTATAATAAGTTGTTTGTTATATATTTTCAAATACTCGTTTAATTTTCTGACAGATGGGGAGTATCTTTCAACTTCCCAGCATGCTAAAGTTTCTGTTCTAATACCTGCCAGTTCAGCCGCTTCTTTCTGTGTATACCCTGCGTTGTAGCGTAATTGGATTAGATGTTTAGTTATCATGTGTTTATTTTTTTATTCAGGAATTTCTCAGCTATTGAAATAGCTTCTTCTCTTGTTTTAGCGTAAAAAGATCTATGTTTTGACTTAAAGTAAGATAGTATATTTTTGCCTATTATGACCTTTCTTGTATTATATTTAAATATAACCTCACAATATTCGTCTTTATACAATATTTCTTTAGCCATTATTCTATCATTGTGTAATTATTAATATCTATTTCCTCATATGAATTAATAATATCAATTCTTTCTTGTAAATCATCGGCTAAATGACTAATTGCTTTTGACATTATCTCTGTCATCATGCTTAAGCCAGCTCTTTTATTTTTGCCTTTTAATTTTAAATCACTCCATGTAAAATCTATTACATGATACCTAGGTTTTGCAGTATTTAATTCCTCTACGTGAGAATAAGGATTATTTGCAGGTATATCTTTTATGTATCTAAAACTTAGTGAATGAATTGGGTCATAAATCCCATGTACGTTGAATTCTGTTGTTACTCCTTCTACGCTTTGAAACTCTCTAAGATCTATAAATTTATCTTTTATCTTTATTCTGTATTCAACTGTTGGCTTTTCCATATCTTAGTTTTTAAAGAAACCCAGAAGTCTTAAACTGAATCTATAATGTTAAAATTATATTTCACATCTGGGTTTCTAATTCATTACGAATATCGTGATTTAGTTGTTTAGAACAAATATAAATTAGTCTTTACGGCTTAGTTGGTGATTAATATTAACTTCTAAAGCTGTGTTGTAATCTACGTCAAAATAGATAAACATATTCTTTATAGTTTGCACTAAATCAACGCTTTCTTGTATCTCTTTTGCGTTTAATTTATCATTATCTATGTTGTAGTAGAGTTCTTTTATTAGCTCTTGAAATTCTTCTATGATTTGTTTTCTGAAGTCTTGTTTACTTGTCTTGTCGTTTATAAGACCTCGCTTAACAATTGAATTATAATGTTGTTTATCTGTTGCCATTAGAATAATGTTTGTTGGATTGCTTTTTTAGTTTGTGTGAAATCAAAAGTAACTATTTCACACATCGGTGATACGCCTTTCCATTCGTTTATATATTGCTCTGTATCAATACCGCAATTGAAATCATACTCTAGTTTAGTTTGATCTATAAATGTTTTAACTTTTTGTGGCATTTCATCTCCTTTCATTTCGTACATTCCGTTATTTCCAGAATATTTATAAGGTGTACTCATTTGGGGAATTATAAAACTTCCAAAATCCGCGATCTGCGAAGCTATCTCTATAACTTTCAGCTCGAATTGCGAGCCTTTATATTTTAGAAACTTCTTATATTCTGATCCTGTTTTAATACTTCCAAAAGGAGGATTAGAAATAGCTTGCGTAAAATGACCTAATGAGTTTATAAGTTCAGGATCTAATACGCTGCCATGTATCCAAGTTGCTTCAGGAACTATTTTTTTACCTACTTCTATGTAAGAGTGGTTAAGTTCTAAACATACTATTTCAGGTACTTTCTGCTCCCATTTGGCATGCTCTACCATGAATAAAGACAAAGCACCTATTCCTGCGCATAGATCGATAACTCTCTTATCTGAATATACAGCTAATTTAAAATCTCTTGCTAATTTCCAAGGTGTAAAAAAAGCACCCGCTACACTATTAACGTTATTAGCTCCTTCTTGCCAATTATCTAAAACATAAATCTTATCTTCAAAAGTTAATTTATCTTTCTCTAGTAACTTGCAAGCCTCTTCGTGTGCTTTTATTTGTTTTTTAGTTAGTTTCATCACTCCATTTTACAAATTCACCAATTTCTTTGCCTTTCTCAGTTATTAACCTGAAATGATTGTTAGGCATATTACTTGCTTGTTCGGCAGAATATACACCGCCGTCTTCTTTGCACCTGTATTTTATGCTAAGTTTTTTATTTTCTGGAAATTTATTTTTCATATCTTGTTTTTTTAGATTAAAAGGTGTTTTTATTTTATAGTCGTTACCAAACAACCAACCACCTCAAGTCGCCCTTTTGTTTTAACTCTTCTGGTGCGTCTTTTGATTCACCAGCGTATATCGCTTTTATGCCTTTCATCGCTAGCTCTTTTCTTTTTGATCTAAATAATGCTAATGATCTACATGTCAGTCGTGTAGATTTGTCCTGTTGGGTTTTCATATCTCATTAATTTTTCGGTTTGTAACTCGCTTATTGATTGTGATATTTCGTCACGGGTGTAAATATTATTAAAATAGTTAAATATCCTAGTTCTACTTACTCCGTGTTCTTTGTTTTGTTTACTTGATACGTAATCAAGAATTACTTGTTTTATTCCCATCCTTCTTAAGATTTTGATCGGTAAAATACTTGATGTTACGCTGAATTGCGCTTAATATAGCGTTACATGAGGTTGTGATGTCGTCACCTTCGTATTTCTGTAAAGCTTCTACTTGTTGGTATAAAATCTCATTAATTGCGTTTACTTCTTTTAGAGTTATTTTTTCCATAACATTAAATTAAATAGTTGTTCTCTTCTAGTGTTCTGTATTCGCTTTCGGAAAGATCTTTTCCTTTTATATAACATAACTGTATAAGTTTCTGGCTTATAAAAGCTAATCTGTTAATGAATATTTCATAATTTCAGTTTTTAGATATTTTGCTAAAACCATACTTTGCATTTATTATATCGGCTTTAGTTACGTTTAGTTTTATTTCACTATCTTTTCTGGCGTGGAATAGTTTTATTAGTCTCTCCTGCGAAAATCCTATCTTTATTAACTCCATAATCAATAATTATTTTTAGTTCTTCTCCTTTGTATCCGTACTTTTTCTTTATTATTCTTAAAGCGGCTGGTATATTAGAAAATGAGTTTATTACACCGCTGATATTTGCTTTTAGGAATACGTTAGTGCAGGGTATTCGTTCCTGAATCTGGAACTTTTGACATACTTGTATTATTTTAAGCTTCATAAGCTACCTCCTTATCCAACTACTTACAGTCCAATCTTCACACATTTCCATTGCTTCTTCTGGTTTTTCTGTTACACCTTGTAGATAAAAGCAATTCATTCTTTCGAATCTAGATGAATTTTCTATAAACAAATGGCATACATCATTAGTATCTCTGTTTATTAATTTACTGAGGATGTCTGCTTTTTCACTGTAGTGTTCGAATCTATCTTTTAAATTATTAAAACTACCGTATCCAGTTATCCAAATTAAAGTTTTTTCTTTTTCGAAATAATATAAATCTTTCATATCAAAAGTTTTTTAGTTTTACCACCAATTCCCCGCTTTTGTTTCAGAGCGGGGCTGGAGTGACTAATGTTTATATCGTAAACTAAGAATATTAAATAAATCTTCGTAATTGAAATAAAAATCTTCCTCTTCATGCTCACAGTACTCTTCACTCCATGATCCTGAACAATTACAACCTTCTTTAGTGCAATCAATACTAGCCTTAGTTATAAGGCCGTCTATATCTACCCATATAGCAGACTTCTGCTCTCCTCCTGAATCTTCAAAATACTTGTTAAGCATCTCTATTGTCTGGATATCTTGTATATAATAAACATGTGATACTGATTCGTTGTTTTTAGATGTTAGATTGTTAAACCATTTTAATTCATGTTCGTAATTTTTTGTTGAAGTTTTCATAATCTTATGTTTAGTTTTTAAAATATACATTATAACATTCGTCATTCACAATAATATGATGATATTCACTTAATTCATTATAAAATCTATGTGAATCAGTTGGATATAATTTTAACATAGGTATTTTATCATCCTCTATAGCTTCAATAAACCCATTTGAGTAAATTGCTTCACTAAAATCAATATTAGATGAGTATACAGCGGCGTGACCATGTTCTTCTATAAGAATATCTAAAATAACGCCATCGACATCAATGTTGCCATTCATGAACCTTGTGCTTTTGTTTTTTGTATTTAGTCTCATCTCTTTGTTTTTTTTGAATTTCTATACTGTAAATATAATACCTAGTTGCGAGCCTTGCAACTAATTTGCGTTTATTTTTGCTGTTTAGAATGATTCTTAATAGCCTTTTCTATAGCTTCGGCTGTTTCATCTCTCGGGTATCTTATTATACCTGATCTTATACGACCTACTGTTGATTTGTTTATACCTGAGTGCTGTGCTATGTAATAGTTACTAAGACCGCTTTTAATTATCTTGTCTTTTAGTTTCATATTTATACTGTATTGTTGCTTGTAAGTTAAAGGGTTAGCTGGTGGTAAAGGTGTTTTTATCGACTAGTTAGACACAATACTACTTTATCTCAAGTAGAAATATATCGCTACAAAACAACTCTTCGTTACTCATATTTATGTACCTATTCAATATCCTGTATAGCTCTCTTGAACCAACGGATTTTAAGTGTCCTCTTTTCAAACCGTTATCAAGTCTACTAAAGTTCCTATGTTCGATTTTATTTAACCCGAATCTCATTTTTAAAATCCTATTCCTAAAGCATTTTAGAGTTGTTCTTCTCTTTAGTGTCACTATGTAATTTTCCATTTTCAGTATCGTACTGTGCCTAACAAGCGGTCATAAGTAAGCCGCTATCAAGGCTATTACTAAATTTTGAGCAGTCTACAAAGCGGCCTACTCATACCGCATCTACGTTATGCTTTATAAGTGTAGTAACTTACTTTTAAAGCATCGCATAGTGTTTTAAGGTTTCCGTATGCTTCTGGCGTGTATTTATTTAGTATTATCATTCTCGTACTCTTTCAGATATTTTGTTAAAATAAAACTATCAGGATAACCTTTTGATTTTAAAAACCTATAAAGACACGTTCTTCCTATTGTATTTGTTTTTTCAGAAAATTCCCGAATTTACTTATAGCTATTCGGGAACTTCTCTTTTAATTTTATCCAATCCATTCGCAAAGGTGTTGTATTTTATCGTAAGCCTTTTGTGTTAGTAAGTAACGAGTTTCACCGTTAGATTTTAAACCAATGTTTCTAACTCCTCTTCCTTTTAATTCTTTAGTTGTAAAAACTTGAATTTTTCCGCTTTCTGAATATGATACTGTTGCTCTCATCTCTTTATATTTTTCGTTTATGAATTATTACATTACAAATATAGTTAACCGTTGCGTACATTGCAACTATTTAGAGAAAAATAAAACCATTATGTCCTTATTTATAATGGTTCTAAGTAATTATTTATTCCCTTCTATTATATCAATAGCGTCTTGAGCGCAGTATATCACATCTCTTTGGCCTGTCCATTCATCGAAAAACTTTTGTTCCCCGGGGGTTAGTTTTTTTGACTTATCGGGTTTTATCTCGAATAGATAATTAACTCCTTTGTGTCCTACAGTTATATCAACGAAGTTTTTAAGCTCGTGTAGATGTTTAACTGTATATCCTTTTTCTCGTAGTTCCTTGACTATTTGCGGCTGGTTGCTGTCTACTTTAGCGAATCTTTTACTCATAAGCTTTAAGTGTTTTGATTTCCTCACTATCCATAAATAACCAATCAAAAGGCTGGTCTAAAGGGAAATTTTTACCCTCGTTTTCTATCATATAACGCCTTTTTGCTGCTGCCTGTATAAGCTTAAATGTTTCGTTACTTTCTTGATTATTGTGCTCTTCTACTGTACCAAGAATTACGTTTCTTTCATCAGTTTTCCATAACGTATGCGAATTTTTAGATAGGATATGTAAATATTGCCAATGATGTAAACTATGATTAGTATTTAATAACGGATCTCCCGATAACTGGCTCTTCATTTCCCTTGTTTCGCTAATATGTTTAAATAACTCACTAACTGTTTTAAATTTCATTATAAAAACTCCTTATTAATTTCAATTATATTCTGATAGTAGGCGTACTTGCCTTTGTATTCGTCTGGACTAGGTAAATAATACCCTTCTGAAGCTGACCAATTACGAAATTGGTCTATAAAATCAGTCATTTGTTTTGTGTCCATATCCCTTGTACGGCCTAGGTATTTATGACCTTTCTTCTCGTAAACAAATATATTGTGAAAGTGTCTTTTTACGTTTGTTTTTGCTTCTTCAACAGTATAGCCGTGTTCTAGTCCCCATAGCGTAAAAAGTACATGTAAATACGCATTTTGACTATTAGTTCTTTTAGGCTTTACCCTCCTGAGTTCTACCGTGGATTTATCTGATATAAGTTTAGCAAGGTAGTTAGTTATTTGTTCTACCTTGCTGTCTTCTTTTAAGTCGTAGAATGCCATTTAAAAAGGTAATTTATCACTATATCTTACACCTAGTAATTTACTGTTATCTGCCTGAGCTTGTTGTATAATTTCTTCCATAATTAACTATTTAACTCGTTATAAACTTCTTTGTCTAAATATTTGCGTATAACCTTTTTCTCGTTGTCGGTTAGTGACTTGAATTGCTGTTTTAGTTTGTTCATTCTCTTAATCCTTTATCTCTTAGTATTTCGTTTTGTGTTCTCTTTCTATGTGTATGATCGCAATAAGTACATTTGTATATAGTATTATGCTTGCCATACTTTTTACGCGGTTTTTTTAATTCTTTCATTTCTGATCCACATTGGTCGCATATTCTTTCGTTATTTAACTCTTTAGTATATTCATACTGAGTATCTACTATTTCATCATCTTTAACATAATAACCTTTTAATAAATAGGATTTACCTCCTTGTGTTGCTTCGAACTCGTAAAATTTATTATCTATTTTATTTAGTTCCATCACATTATTGAAATCTTCTGTTGAGTAAATTGTGTTTTCCCAACCAAAACCTATAACCCATAAATGAGTAATGATTATTTTTTTCATATCTTATTTTTTAAATATTCTTTAGCCTCTTGATAAGATGAAATAAACCCTACATTTATAAGTGTAGTTAGTTCTATTTCTGTGTCTCTTAGTTTAGTCAACTGTTCTTTACTGGCTATGTGTCTTAAATCGCTGTCATGCTTACCGAATACATGGTTATTAATAAGTTTAGCGAAGTTAGAAAATATAAATTTCTTTGAATTATCACTGCTTTGCGGAAGAATCTTTTCTTTTATAGAATCACAAAGAGTATTGTAATTTGCTCCTGCTTCAATTCTATTAAGAATAAGCTGATCGGTTACCCACATTGTAACTTTCGCTCTAAATTTAGGATTCAACCATTGAGCTACAGCAACAAAAATATAAGGATTACAATATACTGCTTTGTTCTCACCTCTACCGCCTGTCTTATATTGGCCTATTGATTTCAAAGATTTAACAAGACCTTGATTTTTAACTTGATCCATAAACGTTAATTTTTTCACGTTTATGAAACATCCCTGTAAATCAAGTAATTCTATAATATACTCTTGTTCAGAATCGTTATTAAAAAACCAGTCTAATCTTTTTTCAACCCATCCATTTTTAACCCTTTCAGCTTCATAGATTCTTGATAAGTCAGTAAGGCATAGCATTTCATTATCTACCCTTTGCCTTATCATACTGCCCATTAAAGGCCTTTCCATTAATGTATGCTTCATATTTTTGTGTATTGATATATTCACAAAGTTAATACTTTTTATGAAATTACAAAACATTAAACAAAAAAAAGCGGCAAAGTTATAAACCCGCCGCTTTCCGCTAGTCCCGCCTAGCTTTATTTTTGTTTATAAGTTAATTAAAAAATTAAGTTTATAATTTTTCTATTATATTAATATAATTTTGGTGCTTATCTCTAGTGTCTAATAAATTACCTTCTATTGTCCTAAAACATAACGTCTCTTCGTCTATCCTGATAAACCTATGTAGTTTTCTGTGAACTTTTTTATTTAAAATAAATACATCTTTAAGGAGATTATAGTTCCAGTGGTGAGCAGTTTGGGAATCATTCAACAAACCTTTTCTTTTAAGGTCTCTATTTATGTTTTTGTAAACATATATTTTAGTCCATGGCCTTTTTTTGTCCCATTCTTTTTGCTTATGGTTATATCCTAGTCTTCTGTATTTATCCCTTGCTCTAGCCTTTTCCTTCTCTACCCATTCAGGATTTTGCCTTAACACCTCCTCTCTTTTTTTAGACCTTGCTTTTACGCATTCTTTACATTGGTTAGCGTAACCAGAAGGCATTCCTTTGTTCTTGTAGAACTCATTAAATGGCTTTTCTATCGCACATAAAGTGCAAATTAATGTATCCATAGGCTATTAATATTAATTCCCTCCAAAATTACTAAAAAGGAAGAAATTAAAATAATTTATTTTACCGTTTTAGAATGGAAATTCATTTATGTCGTCTGGCGGCGGCGTAGGTTCGTTATCAAAACTATCCGCTGGCTTTTGCTCCTTGGTCTGGTTGCCTCCTAGCATTTGCATTTGATTGCAGACTATTTTTGTTGAATATCTTTTTTCGCCGTTCTTTTCGTATGTTTCTGTTTTAATTTTACCTTCTAAATATAGAAGACTACCTTTTTTAACATACTTTTCTACAACTTCGGCTAGACTTCTCCAAATAGATATATTATGCCACTCAGTTACTTCTTTTTTTTCGCCGCTCTTATCTTTGTAGCTTTCACTTGTTGCTAGAGGAAAGTTTGCAACCGCAGTACCTCCGTCTAAATACTTTATTTCAGGATCTTTACCAACTCGACCCACTAAAATTACTTTGTTTACTGACATATTACATCTATATATTTTGTTGATACCGTACTCTTAACGTTTACTATTTCTTCAATCTCCTTGCGGGCGTTTATATCGTTGTCACTTTCGATTAACGCTTGAAATGATACTTCTTTGTCGTCACATGTGTCTACGTAGGTGATTAAATACCAGTTGCTACACTCTTTATTTACTATAATATCTGTTATTTTCGTGGGTACTATTTTATACTCACCTAACGACATAGGTATTTCGTGTTCTTCGCAGTAATTGAAAAACTGTTCTTCGGCATGTCCGTAAGTATCGGAGCTTATTAATACCCATACAGCCTTTATTTTACCTTCTACTTCTTTTTTAAATGATACTTTGAATTTCATGTTTTAGTTTTTATAAGATTTTAATAATTCAATTCTTTTTACTACTTCTTCTTTTGCCTCTATCAATCTATATTCAATAGCCCTTAACATATCTTCATCTCTAGTTATTATAATATCTATTGCGGCTAATTTAGGGTGATACGAAGTAAATATATTGTATTCTCTTTCTGATACAAATAATTCAAACTGCATTTGTTTATAATATGTAGATGATATTTTACACATTAATTCATTCGCAGTTAATGTATCCTTGTATTTATTATATGTATATAGATACTCGCTTTGTGTATTAAATATAGGGCATTTAATTTGGTGTAATCCGTTATCGTCTATCAAACCATCTGGAGAACACAAACACCAATCATCTCGCTCAATAACGCCTATTATTTTAACTTCGTTAAATGTTCTTATTTCATAATCTTCTCTGGCTATTGGTTCAAATTCATGACCCCTTTCTGTGAATGCATTACCTTTAAAGCTATTACTTTCACAAGCTTCTCCCGTCATTCGCTCTTCAGATATTTTTTTTATAAGATTTGAATAACCTTTGTTTTTTTTATCCATTAGCAAGTCACCAGCAATAGAAGCTGAGAATTTACCCAGCTTTATATCGTACCATTCTTCAGAGTTCTGAGCTATATCGTATCTAAGCTTCATCTTTTATCTTTTTTTGGTTAGCCTCGGATAGGGTATAATGTTTTAGCACACCTGTAAAGCATTTATGTTTTTCGTAATAAGCTACAGCGTCTTTCCATTTTGCACTATCTGGTGTGATTTCAGGTTTAGTTATCGCTGGTTGTTTTGGTTTTATCCTCACGCCTCCAACTATTTCGCCTTTCATTTTAACATTAGTATCAATGTATAGTTCAATTAATGTATTACCCCAATCCTCAACAAACGGGCTGTTCTGGTTAAATCCTCTAACTGTTTTACTATTAGTAGCATTTAACACTAATGGTTTGATAGGTTCAACGAAATAAGCTATATTATGATTGCCTGTTCTGCCAGCAACCGAAACGCCTATTTCTTGCCTTACTTCTTTTATGGTAAATACTAATCTTTTACCTTCTTCTATCATATCTTCTAAGTCAGCTTGTCCTAGATGATCTGATTTAAATACTTTTCTGTAGTGTGTTTTACTCATATCTCATTATTTTAGTTTAAATATACTACCTATAAGTTACATTACATAGCTTATAGGTAGTTTAGAATGATTCTAAGTTATCATTAATATAATCTGTTAGTAATTCACATACATCAACCATCTCGAAGTCGTGAGGCTCTGGGTCTCCGTCAGTATCCCAAACAAATAACTCTAAATCGTCTACATTTACATTCGCGTAGCCTTCGAATTTATTTATTTGTATGTCGCCTGTTAAGTCTAGCGATAAGTGCTTAGTCGTGTGAGATCGAGTGTATGTAAATTCTACTTTATCTATATTTATTGATAAGATGAAAGTAGCGTAGTTTAATATTTGCACGCTATTAAAGTCTAATCCTTCGATAGCGGCTTTTAATACTTCTTTTATTTTACGTCGCATAGTTCCCATACTTTGTATATTTTACCTGTCTTATCCCCTTTATCGTATTCTATTAAGCTATCAGCTCCAAAACAAATTTTAAACTTGCTTAATTCTTCTTTAGAGTAGAATTGGGAGCCTAGTACCCCATTCGGGTATTTTCTTCTGTATTTTTTCATGTCACAATATTAGTTCTATTTTAGTTTAGAATGAATTTAAATTACTTTCTTAAGGCACACAGCCGATATATTCACCGCTGAAAAATGTATGTATTTCCTTGTCGTATATATTTTTGAATGACCTAATATTTCTTGAATTAACGAAATATCAAAGCCGCTTTGTAATAAATGACTCGCGTAAGTATCTCTAAGTAAATGAGGGTATATTTTCTTTCTTATTCCTACCTTTTTAGCGTACTTTTTTAAAGTACTTCTGATAGATGATAAAGAGTAAGGAGTAAATATTGGTTCATTATAACCTTTTTTATGATTCATTTTCTTAGCATATACTTCTAAGTGCTCTAGCCAAAATTTATTTAAAGGGACTAATCTATCTTTTTTACCTTTAGCCTCTCTAATAGTCAATAGTTTTCTGTGTCTATCTATGTTTTCGTACTTTAAATTCAGAACCTCTGATATTCTTAAGCCATGAAGATATATACCAGATATAATACTTTTTTGTTTTATGTTATTAATAGAATCTATAATACTCCATACTTCTTTTTGTGTTAAAATTTCTATTATTTTTTTAGATTTTTTAGGTCTGTGTAAAAATTTATTATTTGATTTTCTTTTTAATCCATAATAAAAAAATAGTTTACCTGAACTAACAACTAGGTTATTAAAACTAGATGATTTATTGCTTTTAATAATATAATTATTAAAGTCATCTACTGTTAAATGGTATACATCTTTGTTAGAGTTTTTCAAGACATTTTTTATACATGATATATAATTATCAACAGTATTTTTAGAATATTGTTTTATAAACATATATTCCTCTAAATTTCTAATAGGTATAGAGTTTCTCATGTTTTATTTATCTAGTTGTTAGGTAATTATGTTTATGTGTACTTATCGGGTAGTTAGCGGTAATATTAGAAGTCGTGAAACTCATTACCGCATTCTTGGCATTTTGCTTTGCCTGTATTGCTCCAATTTGTAAGTCTTAGCGGAAGATCTATGTTTGGACTTTTGCATTTAGGGCATCTAGTTCTATTGTCCTCGATCATATCACCAATACTACCGCTAACACTAAATAAATCCAATACTTTTGTAGTGGCTACGGTGGCGGTAATTCTGCCCTTTTCAACGTCCGTTAATATATCAAATAATTCTGCTTTCATGTCGTACTGTATTTATTATTTACGTTGTATGCAATATGGCTTAGTTCCGTACATTTATTAAAGATTGTACCATATTGCCCAAAATATTTTAAAATTTCCCTCCCTCTTGGCTTTGAAAAAGCCATTAATAACAAAATATTTGTCTATGCAAATCAGTAATGCTTTTCCCTGTAATTTTAGTTAATCCGTTGTTTTTGGTTGCTTGGCAACCATTACCACTCATATAATTAACTACATTCCATCCGTGTTTTTGTAATCTTGTTAAACGTGTCATAATTTTATTTTTTAAATATTAATATGTTCTGGTGTATTTTTCTTAATTTTTTAGAAGATTCCATTTGCTTCCCTGCGGTCATACAAGCACCTGCTAATCCTTGCAAGTAAATACCTTCATTATAATATTTCATTCCGCATTTCTTAAATGCATTAATTGTATCTGGGACAAATCCTATGTAATTACCTTTTTTATCTCTAACCTCACCAACTACAAAACATGCATAACCACCGCTTTTTAATAAATTACAACTCTTTGCAATTATTTCTTCATATGCTTTCATAAATTCAACATAATTCATATTTGAAATATCACCATGCAAATCGCTGTAAACTTCTAAATCTGCATAAGGGGGGCAACTAAAGATAAAATCAAAAGAAGTGTTAAATTCATTCAATACTTCGTTACTATCCCCAACATACCATTGAGGTTGGTTATTTATGTCAAGTATATCAATAGCTTGCTCCCTATTGCTATTTATTTGTTCTTGCCTTATATCAATGCCTGTATATTTATATCCTAAATAATTAGCAACGATGCCACGTACAGAACCACCAGCGAAAGGGTCTAATATATTACCATTTTTTGGAATAAACCAATGATATATCACTTCACACAATGCAGGGTCAAAAATACTAGTACCTTCATGCACTTTATGATTTTTACCAATATTTAATATACTTTTAGATAATCCAATACTTTTAACATCTCTGCCAACTTCACTTTTTATGCCTATATTTTTCCATAAATTACGCCTTTTTTTCCAACTTCCACTTTTACTATCTAAAATAGAAAAAGGTGGCTCAATAAATTTATCTCGCAATAATGGGTTAGTTATTATTTCATTACCAAAAAGGTCTTTATTTTTGGCTTTTTCAAAGCCATTTTTGCCATCGCACATTTTAAAATATTTTTACATTAGTACATTTAATTATCATTCGTGGGATAAGTCGCTATACAGCACACAACACGCAATAAAATTAACCCTACGGGTCGCTACGCTTAATCTTATTGCCACCGTTGTGCACAATAAAAAATGCTACTATTTCGGTTCTTTTGGAAGTTCACACCAATGTGTAACGTCATCCATAAAAAACTCACCTGATTCACTATAAAAACCTTTTGAATCATCATAATATTCAGCTACTACCCATCGGCTATTTTTTGGGAAACTTTGCGGTGCATAAGCTAAGTAGCTACCACATTCAACCTCTGGCAATTTGTCTTTTACACTATAAATTTCGTTCATTATTTCCGCATTTTTAAAAGATGCACAACACCGTATATAATTCAAGCCGTGTTAGTGCTATCTTGTTTGTTTATAATCTTTAATTTACTTTATCTGTTATCGTAAGGTCGTGCCATTTATCGGCTCGAAATCATATACTTTTTCGTTAGCTACCATTGCCACCGCTCAAACTTCAAGCCAGTGGTCATTATAATCATTGTAGGTTTCTATATCAAGCCACCTCGCACGTAATCTAACCGAACTTTCGTTAAAGTAATCTTCTGCGTTATCTTCAAGGTCGGTAGTTAAGTATTCAATTGCATCCTCACGCTTTTTAAAGCAGTGGCTCATATCGTCAGTTAATGCAATTTCATATATAAGCTTCCTTGTGCTGTGGTAGTTTTCTGTTTCCTTTTCAACCACTGCATTTCTTAGTCTTTTTAGTTCATCGATTGAAAGCCCACCGCACTTAACGGTAGCTAACAATGCATCATAAGTCATTTGGGCTTCGGTGCGGTTATTATCTTTTTTCTCTTCATTCATTATTGTATGTTTTTGAAATTTTTACTATTAAATCCAAACGGCTCATATGCGAGTCGTTGTGGTGCATTGCAAATAATAAATAAGTATATGCAATCATTGAACGTCATCACGCTTTCAAAAGAAGCAACGACACCACAACAAGGTATATAAACAAAATTTATTCACTAAGTTTTTCTATTTTCTGAAAACCCCACACACGCTCATATCTCTTACCAAGCGTTCCGTCTTTCTTGTAATACTGCACATTAGGCATAACCTCACTGTATTTTCTGACAAAGCTTTCGATTACACCTTTCTTTTTGCCGTCAACAAGCACTTTATCGCCCACAGCAAGCTTAGTATCGTCTTTGTAAATAGCAATCATCAATTCTGTTTGTTCTTTACTGTTGTTACTAAGTTTTTCTTGGAGGTCGCTTGCCTCCGCACGTAGTAATTTTAAACGTTCTTTCATTTTAATATCTTTTGTGGCAAATTTGCCGTGAATAAATTTTGTTTATATACCAATCACGTTAACGGCAAGCTACACTATTTTAAAGTGCGTTAGCTTTGCCATTGGGTGTTCTTCATTATATCTACATTGGCTACCATCATCAAATCTGCAAGGGCAATTAAGTTTAGCCATGTCATTAAACAACTGCTCGTTTCCGTAAAATTCAAGCCAGCCGTTAACACGTTGTAAATGCAAACCGCTACTCTCGTTCAAATATTCGCCCTCACACTCTTTCAATACTTTTGTAATTGGTTCATAACCTTTACCCCCATTTTCAGCAAGTGCACTTACTGGGTAGTGTCCTGTTTCTGATTGTTCTTTTAGTAATTCATAAGCATATGCTAATGCTTCATAAAGTTTTTGCCCACGCACCTAAGTTTGGGCGGTTAGTAATTCTAATCAACTTATGTGGTCACTTCATCAGCAACCGATAATATACAACCGTACCGTTATGGCTTCATTTCTCCTCCTGCGTCGTCGCTTTTTATACATACCTATTATTTTTTTGTTTACACAAATCTAAGTATAAAAGTGTTTAGAATGAATATAAATAAGGGGTACAAAAAAACCGCACTATATTGGCGGCTTTGTATCTCTAATTCATTTATGTGGTTGGTAAGTCCGATTTAAACCATTTAATTAACTACTTCATATCTTTTTTGTTTGTTTAGGTTGATACTATTGATCTAGTCTAATAGTTAATATTGAGTTGTGAAATTAAGAATTCTATTATTAAGAAGCAATATAAATAAGAAACCCAGATTCGAAGTGATGAATCTGGGCAGTAAAGAGATATGAAATCTTCACAAACTAAACATCGTATTACGATATGATTGTGTAAATATAGTGAAATCATTTTGATTTATCAACTCCCGCGCTACCTCCAAATAAAAAATCTATAATAGTATTTAATTTCGTGTTAATACCTCCGTATATAGTACTTAATAAGGCTATTTGCCATTCTTTAAGATCTACTTTACCTACCACAAAATGATTTAATAATAAGTACGTTAATACAAGCCAGCATGCAAGAAATAAAATAGCAAAAGACTTTTGTAACCAACTATCGTGAATAAACATATTTCGAGCTGATTGACGATCTTTAGAAACTTCTTTGTAAGCATCTAATAAGAATTGCTGCTTCTCTTCTTTAGTGGTAAATAATTCATCGGCTAACTCTTTAGCTCCTTTCATTATTTCCGTTATCCCTGCGCCTTTTACTTTATTAAATATATTAAACATTACTTATCTCTCAATTCTTGCATACCTAATTTTATCTCTTTAATATCATCTTTTAAATTATCTTCCAATGCTTGTATTTTGTCATTCTGTGTTTTATCTATAACAGATTGTGTTCTTCTATTTGCTTCGTACACTTCTGTACTTACTTTTTTCTTAATTTCCTCTTGTGTCTGTTGATACAGCCTAACAGCTCTTTCGTTGCTGGATGATACGTTGTATAAAAAAATACTTGCTACGAATGATAATAACGCTACAACTACAATTGTACCCATGTTTAATTGTAGATTTTTAACCCATTCTTTCATATTATTTTATGTTTTTTACCCAATAGATACAATATAAATATTAATACCATTGTTCCAACTGTTATATTAATAGTTATTGGAGAATCACCATATTTAAAAAATTCATTCATATCATTAGATACTATACTTCCGATAATCACCAAAATTGAATTTATTATAAAATAAGCAGGTATAAAGCACGAAAACACCATTAAATTTGTGTCTTTTAGTCTTGGGATAAGATAAATAATTAATAATATTATAAATATATTATCTGTAAGATATCCGAATGCAGACCAGCATATATTATACTCAGCTTTATTAATGTATAATAATGATAGAGCTAAGTAAAGCCCTATCACTAAATATAAATAGTATTTCTTTATAAAATTAACCATTATCTACGTTATCTTCATCTGATACTTCATCTCCCTCTAGCTCTGTTGGAGGTATTTTTGGTGGCTTTACAATTGGCATAGTAATAAATTTTAATAATGTGCGTAATTTAAGTTATTTATTTTACCGCTGATATCTACACGGTAAATGTCTTTGCCTATTTCTGTTG
>Ga0193965_1000030_pt1 | contig 55237 bp, 91 predicted proteins | sample FB_8_MG_FD_140330 | JGI IMG/M metagenome (GOLD analysis project Ga0193965, IMG submission 140330) | Microbial mat bacterial communities from the Broadkill River, Lewes, Delaware, United States - FB_8_MG | ecosystem: Environmental > Aquatic > Freshwater > River > Microbial mats | place: USA... | reverse complement strand
TTTAAGATAGTTCTATCTTTTTTATAAATAATTAAAGAATATCAAATATTTTAAACATCCATTAGCTATAATATAAATAATTAAAATATTAACTAAAGTGTTTATTAATTTATTTTTTTAAATATGAATATAAATTTAAGATAGTTCTATCTTTTTTATAAATAATTAAAGAATATCAAATATTTTAAACATCCATTAGCTATAATATAAATAATTAAAATATTAACTAAAGTGTTTATTAGTTATTAATTTATTTTTAAATATGAATATAAATTTAAGATAGTTCTATCTTTTTTATATTTTATGAATAACTTTTTTAAAATAATTCTTCATTTCAAAATACCTCCGTCAATTCCTTTTTACATTTCAATATAAGTTTAGTTCATTTGTCTATAGTTTTGAAAAAATACTCTTCAAATAATAAATAAACAAACACCATCTATAGTTTATAATTTCTTAAAAATCTAAAATAAAATAAAGTATCTACGATTGAATATATTAATTTATAACTTTTAAAATTTTTTATTCTTTTTCTTTATTATAAGAGTTTTTATTTACAAATTTCACTTTTTATAAGTTTTTATTATATTTAAATTATTATATTACAATCGTAGATACTCTTTGTAAATTTCAAATAGTCAATAAAAACAATACTTCAATATAAACTACATACCATTTAATCAACCATAAAACACCTTTAAACCTCTTTAAATAATCAATCCTATACCTTACTATTAAATCAAATTAATAAAGCCTTAAAACACCTAATAAAACCATCTAAGATTAAAACTATAATAAAAACTTATAATAATCAAAATTTGTAAATAAAAACTCTTATAATAAAGAAAAAGAATAAAAAATTTTAAAAATTATAAATTAATATATTCAATCGTAGATACTTTATTTTATTTTAAGTTTATATGGTTATAATAAATAAAAAAAGGATATACTATGAAAAGAAACAAAGGTCATAAATCAAACTTAAAAATAGCTAAAGAAAATAAAGATAATTTATCAACTCCTAATTTATATAAATGGGGTAATTGGCAAGAAAAAATCACAAATAAACACTTATGTCTATATTGTAATAGAGTAGAATCCCACGAATTTATTTGTTGTGGAAATAATTCATATAATCTACATAGAATTTTAAGAACTCCTAAAGGAAACAAAAGATATAAATGGAAGAAATTTTATACATATCTATCTAAATATAAGAAAAACTTTCTAAGAGATTATAGTCATTTGATAGAGAAATATAACCTTGATGTTGATATTAAATGGGAAAATAAAAGATACGAATGGAATACTACAGCTGAATATGAGGAATATGTGAAAAATAAATATTAAAAATTGATTTACTTAAGTTAGATTTAAGTTTAGTTGGTATATAATTATTAAATTAAAACAAAGGATATAAGATGGATTTTTATATAAGAACATATACAAGACATACAAAAGAAGATTGGGGTTATCTACCTCTTGAAGGAAGAAATATAGAGCAGTTTTACCTTGCATACACAAACTCTGGAGGTGGTGTTTCAGGAGAGTTTAAAATAGAATGTAGATTGATAGATTCTAAAGAAGTTTTTAAAGTATCATCATTCTCTGACTCTATTAAATGTTTGCTTGGATTTTCTGATATTTTAATGCAGTTAAGTCCTTTGGATGAAGAACCAAATATAGCAGATAAGATTGAAAAGATTCTTGTAGATAATGGAGTATTAAGAAGTTCTAATATACCCGATTATTTTAAAATAGTGAGTGGTTATGAATAAGTAAGAAATAAATATTAGAAATTGATTTACTTAAGTTATACTTAAGTTCATTTGGTATATAATACTATTACAAGAAGAGATAAACAAAATTAAAACTCTTCTAAAAAAGTAGTCAAAATAATATAGAGAAATACGGTAAAGATGGTGCTGATTATCTATTATCTATTGGACTTACTGATTCGGCATTTTCACCAAAATCTTCAAAATTAAAATCAGGGGATTATTATCTATCTAATGAGTTGAAAATTAAAGTAAAAGGTGCTTCTGTTTTACCATCAATTAATGCTCTTATTAAAAAGATTGATACTAAAAAGAAGTTGAACTTAGCTGATAATATTTTGAATGAGGGTGTGAGTTATGCCGAAAGTTTGTCCGAGAGTGAACTAAAAGATAGTTTAGAGAATACTAACCAAAGACTCCTAGCTTTACAAGGTATTTCTTCAAAAATTATATACGCTATAATTCTTGGTAAGGTTTGGTTTAACGATTTAGATGAAGATGAGGATAGTGTTGAGGTGAATTATAAAAATGATTTGGTAAGCGTTCAATTTGTTTTAGAGCAAAAACAACAGAGTATTTAAGGAATAAAATATGAGAAAATTTAAGAAATGGGTATTTAAGGATAAAAATGTTGTATTTTGTGACAATAAAACACAAATACAAGAATTATTTAGGTACTCAAAAAAGATGGGTTATAGTAAACATTGTAGTTATGAAGAAATAAACAAAACGCCCTTTAGTCATTGTATATATGTAACTAAGAATGGATTTGGATTTGGTGATAGAAAAGATTATGAGGATAATAACTTTAACATAAGAAATTTCGATGATTGTATTAAACAACCAAAGGAGTTAAATAGTAAAGATATTAAAATACTTATAGATTATATTCAAGAAAACTTTGAAGATTATGATATAGACATAAACGAACTAAAAAAGATTTTAGAAAATTCTAAAACATTAGTTCAAGCTAAACTATATTGTCACGAGAATTATTATGAATAAATAAATATTTAAGGAGATATATGCCAATTGTTATTAATAGAAAACTACCAGCTGTTAGGACTTTAGAAAAGGAAAACATCTTTATTATAGACGATAAAGATGCTATTCATCAAGATATTAGACCTTTAAAGATACTTATACTAAACTTAATGCCAAATAAAGTAGAAACCGAAACACAATTATTAAGACTTCTTGGAAATACTCCTTTACAAATAGAGGTAACTCTTTTAAAAACAGCTACATATCAATCAAAAAATACAACAGAATATCATCTTGAAAGTTTCTATAAGACTTTTAAAGAGGTAAAGGAATATAATTTTGATGGGCTTATTATTACTGGTTCACCTATAGAAAATATACCTTTTGATAAAATTTCATATTGGAATGAGTTAAAGGAGATTATGGAGTATTCTAAGAAAAATATTACCTCAACTCTACATATTTGTTGGGGTTCACAAGCAGGTTTATTTTATCATTATGGAGTGTCTAATTATGAGCAGGATAAAAAGATATTTGGTATATATAATTATGAACTTTTAAATAAAACAAATCCACTATTAAGAGGTTTTGATGATGAGGTATATGTTCCTCAATCAAGGTATAATACAATCTTTAAAAATGATATAGATAATATTTTAGAATTAGAATTATTATTGGATTCTAAAGATTCTGGAGTGTGTTTAATTTCGTCCAAAGATAGAAAGAATGTATTTATGAGTGGACATCTTGAATATGATTCTAATTCATTACAAAAAGAATACTTTAGAGATATTGAAAAGGGTTTAGATGTAGATATTCCAAAGAATTATTTTAGAAATGATGATATAAAACAAGAACCTATGGTAAAATGGCGTTCAACAGCACATCTTCTTTTTGCTAATTGGTTGAATTATTTTGTATATCAAGAGACACCTTTTGATAATTAAGCAAATATAGATATAATAAAAGAGAATAAACTCTCTTATAAAAGGAAATAAAATGGTAAAAGTGTTAAAATATATAGAAAATAGCTTTGAGGATAAACCCTCATTTCTGATAGATATAGATGGAATTAAATATATTTCTAACGGATGTGTATTTGTAGAAAATACAAAAGAAAATATAGATAAATTAGTAGAGAAATACAATTGTATGAATTATATTAATGAGCTTTTAAATTCAAAGGATATAGAGGATATAAGCGAAGTTACTAATATGAGTGGTATGTTTTATGGGACTAACTCATTTAATCAAGATTTAAGTTCTTGGGATGTTTCTAATGTAACTAAAATGAGTGGTATGTTTTATGGGGCTAACTCATTTAATCAAGATTTAAGTTCTTGGGATGTTTCTAATGTCATTAATATGGATTCTATGTTTTGTGGAGCTAACTCATTTAATCAAGATATATCTAATTGGAATGTTTCCGATGTCAGTAATATGATTGGTATGTTTAGTAATACCATCTCTTTCAATAAAGATTTAAGTTCTTGGAATGTTTCAAATGTAACTGATATGAGTTATATGTTTTATAAAGCAACTTCTTTTAATCAAGATATAAGTAATTGGGATGTTTCAAATGTAAATAGTATGTATTCTATGTTTGAAAATACCAAATTAGAAAATAATCCTCCAAAATGGTATAGAACCTAAAACACCAACAAATTAGACTCCGATAATCCTTTATCTTTTATTATTAGTAAATCTGCTAATAAATCAGAGATATTGGATTTCTCTATATATATTATATTCCTGAACTCTTCATTTATAGTCTCCTCTTCTTCTAAAAACCTTGCTCTTTTTTCTTCTAAGATTTCAGTAGTATATACAAAACCCTTAGGAGTAATCTTTTCAGTTCTTGATATAAAATCATCCATTTTCTTTTGAACATTTTCAAGAATAATATCGTGATTTTTAGGAAGTTGATTAAATTTTGTCATTTTATTTAGTGCCATTAATATATCCCAATAGTTAGAATCTCCCCAAAGCTTAAATGCTATCAGTTCTAGTCTTGAATCGTCAGGAACTTGATATGTTTGAATATAATCAGAAGTGAAATATTTTTCGGGGATTTTAGGTAGAGTATCCAATCTTGTGAAGTTTTTTACTGAATATTCAGAAGTCCATTCGTAGTCATCGAACACATAATATTGATTTTTCATATACTCCATAATAATTTACCTCTTTTTATTGATATTTATATAATTTAATGTTGGTTTAAGTTTAGATAGGGTATAATCTATTATATTTAAAAAGAAAAGGATTAAAGATGAGTATAGCACCTATAAGATTTGCAAGAATACATGAGGATAAAGGAACTATCAAGAGTATCCAACATACAGATGATTATGTATATGTAACTCTTGATAGTTCTAATTTAGATAATTTGGCTAAATCTATATTTGAAAATGGGTTATGTTATTCAGTTATAGAAGATGATGTGAGTGATATGGTTGTTTATATTGCTAGTGTGAGTGATATGATTGATTATATTGCTAGGTAGATTTAAGTTTAGATATGGTACAATCTATTATATTTAAAAAGAAAAGGATTAAAGATGATTGAATGTAAAATAAGCTCAAAATTACTAACCAACATTATAGTTGATTTTAGTGTTAATATTTTGGATATGTTATTACCTAATAAAACTAATAATATATTTTATGCGAATAGAATTTCAAAAGAGTAAGAATGGGGATTTTTAGATGCTTTAGAAATACGACATACTTACTTATATGATTTAGATGAATATATACATAATTTTAATGTATCGTATAGTAGATTATCATTAAAATATAAGATAATATATAGTTTAGATTTGTATAGATTAAAGAAAAACTATAGATATATAACTTTTAAGAATAGTTAAAAACTGTTTTTTAAGAACTACATTAAATTATACCAATTTAATGTTGGTTTAAGTTTAATTTAGATATAATTAGTAAATTAAAAGGATTAATAAATGAAAACACCAAAATTAACAAAGAACCTAAAAAATAGTTATAAAAATCTATTAATAGCTAGAGAAAATCAAGCTAGTACAAGAGAAACTCTTATACCAATTGTGGAGAAATTCCTATCATTAAGTGATTTTGAAGACAATAATGGCAACAAGATAAATAAATTTGATAATATCTATCTTATAAAAGATTCTCAATTTGACATATATCTAACAAATATAAATAAAGTTTATGTAGAAAATGGATATAATGTTGAAAAGGACTATTGTCCTATACTTATGGCTGATAGTGATTATCTTATAACCGAGAACAATTTTATCGATGAGAGTTTATATTTAACTAAAAATATAATCAGTAGGAAATCTTTAAATTTAATAGAAAATAGAAATGAATATTTAAAGATAACTGAAAAATTAGTAAAGTCTTTGGTATAAATAAAAGGAATTATTATGTATGATATAGTATTTATAGAAGGTAACAAAAAATATCTAACCAAGGATAGACACGATAAAATTAAGAAAGATATTTTAGATTTATTTCCAAATCTAAATACTTACTCCATAGAATCCGATAATATTGATACAAACCATATACCAAAAAGTAAAGTATATATTGGATTTTCACAAGGTACTAGATATTTTAAAAAGATGGAAGAAAAGAACTCAAAATCTTTGAAAATATCTCTAGGTGGAATTACTGGTAGAGATATAATATATTTCAAAAATGTTGATGACAATGCTAGAAAAGGTGACTATTCATATAAATCATTAAATAGTCATTTTACTATAACTGAATCAACAAAGAAAAGTATTCTAAAGGTAGTTAGTAAGTATATTAAAAGTTATAAGGAGAGTAGATGTTAAAAGAGTTTATTTTTAAAGATAGAAAAGTTGGTGAAGTTTTAAGCTTAAAATTTGAAGATGCTGATATAGATTGTGAATTGGTCTATATAGATAGTTCTATAAAACAAGCTATAGTAAGGGTTGATAGAAAGTTCTCTATTGCATATAATGGAGATATAGATAATTGGATTAATGAATGCGGTATAGATGAAACACTTATTTGGGATATTAGTTATATTAATGATTATGAAGATTTTATAGGTTTTGATGTCATAAAAACTATTAATAGAATAAATATCACATTAGAAGAACAACTTAAAAATTTAGGTATTAGTATAGAAGATTTTGAATATCTTGAATATTTAAAAGAAATAGAGAAACTTATTAATAAAAATTAAAAGGTAATAAAATGTCAAGTTACGAAAGTCATATAGGTAAAATTAAAAATCTTAGAATTACACCAGAGGATTTCTTAGATAAAAAGATTAGAGAGGGTTTAATAGTTGAGGATTTCTATACTTTACCTGATGACACTATCGAGATAATTAACGATGTATTCCATTTACAATATATACATATTAATGGAAATATGTTCAAGATTATAGAAGATTCGAGTACTAATGAAGATGAAGATGTTTATAATTGTAAGTATTTAGGTGATGACAAATATAGTTATACTCTCAGATATTATAATGGTGCTTGTGACTTTAATGAAGCCTTAGAAGAAGGTATTAGTAAAATTGAAATATCACAAAACGAAAGCAAACTAAAAGATAATCAAATTCTTACTCTAAAAGACCTCATCAAAATATTAGAAGGTATGCCACAAGATGCTAATATTCTTCTTTCAAAAGATGATGAGGATAATGGTTTTAGGTATTTAAGAAATGGTTTTGTTTCTATGGCTAGTTATGAAGATGAGTATACAGGTGAAGATGTTTATGGTAGAACTTGCGTAGTTTTGGGTTAGATTTATGGAATTGATAATTTATATAGTAGTATTATTATTGCTAGTTTTATCTTTTATTCCTACAAAATCACAAAGAGAGTTAAAGCATTTATATAAAGATATTGATAATTTAATTGATAATTGTGAAGATTATTCTAAGTTTGTTAAATCGATAAATCCTCTTTTTAGTAGGATTGATATAATTGAATTTGATAGAGGTAAGGTAGAAAATATAAAAGCTAGGATAGAATCAAAAATTAATTTATTAAAAGGAAAATAGAAAATGGAAACACTATTTAGAGCTAAAGTAGAAAATCAAGATGATATAGTCCAATCAAAATCAATCAAAAAGGTTGGTGAGTTTTGGTATGCCTTTGGGAACGAAATAACTTGTCATAGAGGATATTATATTAAGACTTCGGACGCACAAGAAATAGAATGTGATTATGATACAAGGGCTATTTGGTTTAGTTTTATGATAGATTCAAATAATAATCCTATATTCGCTAGTTTAGATGAAAGTGGTTTAGGAGGTGATATGATTGTATATAGTGAAGATATGGGAGGTTCTAAGGATGATATAGCAGATGTTGTTATATTTGACTCAAATGGAGGGAAGATGTATTATGCTCTATGGGAAGAATATACGGTTATTGATATAAAGGAAGTTAAATGAATCCAAAATGTAAAGAACATAATTATAAAATAATTAACACAAATTATAGGTATGAGTTAGTTGGCTATAGAAATTATACATTCTATAGAACTATATCTTATTTTTGTAGTAGATGTTTAGATGAGAAAGAGGTTATAAAACAAGAAAGTGGTGAAGATAAACCTCTTTGGTTTAATTAGAATGTTATAAATTTTAAATAAATATATTGTATAATAAATAAAAAATAAGGAGTTAGAGATTATGAGATAATATTCACTAAAAACAAAATAAAACTTAAAAACAAACAATTAAAGGAATAATATGAAAGTAACAGTAAAAAAATTAGAGAAATTAGGAATTGATACACAAACTATCCAATGGTTTAAAAGAAATATTGGTGAGTTAAAAGTGTCTAAGATAAAAGATATTAAAGGTGATTATAGAGGTATAAAGGGTCTTTTAAATCAACTATTTATAGATAAAGAATATAATCCAAAAGACATATATAGAGATAGATTGAAACTTCCTTTTGACCATGCTTGTATACCTATCTCAAATATATATGATGAGAATAATAATCTACTAAGTTATGAACAAGACTCTCATAGAGGCTATGTGACAAAATGGACTATGACATACGATAGTTCAAATAATAGAACCTCCACAAAAGCCTCTTTATTTTCAGGTACAGCTGACGGTGATAATATTACCTCTTTTGATATAAATAATAGAGGTCAATCATTTAATAAAGATAGTGAATTTATAGAAACAGCTATATTCGACTCAAATAATAATGAAGTAGGAGGTTCAAGGAGTGATTGTTCAGGTAAAATGACTTGGGTTAAAACTTATGATAGTTCAGGAAATATTTTAACTTACCAAGATAGTAAAGGGTTTGGATACAAGAATAGCTATAATACTAATGGAGATTTAACACTAAAGACTAGTACAAAAGGCTTATATTTATATAGAACTTATGATAGTTTAGGTAATGTTTTGATTTATGAGGATAAAAATGAATCTTATAATGATGAAATTTATGATGATTGGGGAAGATCTTTACCGTTTGATGGATATAAGTGGGAAAGAATATATACTAAAACTGATAAAGGATTTATACAATATTTGAATGGTGAGCCTGAAATTGTAGTTATGTTTTAGAATAAATACCAAGAATTAACTTGGTATTTGAGTATACCCTAAAATATCCCCAAAACATCCCAATCTTCTCTATATTTTATATGTCTTTCTGTAAAGTTCATAGTTAATTCTATTTGTTTTGGGAACATATCGCTGTATGTTGAACTATATCCTTGTGCAAAATAATTGATTGTATATGAATTTAAAACCATATCATCATAAGATGCTCCTAAATGTATTAGAGGATTACTGAAAATTATTTTAAAGCTGTATGGTTGTATTAGAATGCCAATTGTATTTATTATATCTGCTTTTGCTGGTGCCGAAGAAATTTTAATCATCCACAAAATTAAAGCTATCGCGGCACTCTCCCCCCTAGATTGAGGTATTAATTGCCAAGTACCTGTATAAGTTCTGAGAGCCGTCCCAGAATATGTCGAAATTGTGTCGGGGTTCATGGTGAAGCCAAATAACTGGCTTGTTACATTTTTAGAAACTTTACCTTCAACAAAGGAACTAGCCAATCCTGCTATTAAACCCGGTGCGTTTGTATATTCGTTTGAATGAGAATCTATAACACCCGTATTAGGCATAGGTAAAGCAAATCCTAATTTAGGTATTCTTATATTGATAGGGTCACTGGATGTTTTCATTGCTAAAAGGTTTGACTGAATCTCAAATCCTAAAATTATACAAAATGGGCGAATTGAGTTTGTAACAGGGTCGGGTGTGAATAAATTAAGTGGATATATCATTTTTATTCCTTTTTATAAATATTTATAAAAGATTTTAAGATATGTTTAAGCTAACTTTCTATATAATAAATAATCTAAACTAAAAAAGGATATAAAATGACAGAAGAAGAAAAGCAACTATTTATCAGACATACAAAAGAGATAGTTAAACAAAACCCTGATTTACTCAATAGAATCATAATATCATGTAATCAAGGTATGATTGAATCCATTAATGAAGCCAATGATAGAGCTAGGGATATGGAGACTATAGCTGTTGCATTTCAATCAACTATGAACGAGAGATACAAAAAGTCCACAGATGAATGGATGAAAAATCTAGTTAAATCAAAATTATCTAATTGGAAAGGTAAGACATCTTTTGAGTGGAGTAACGATTAAATGAAAAGGATATAAAATGTTATTCAGAAAAGTAGAGAGTACAATTACAAAAGTTGTTAAAGTAAAGGATAGAAGTAGTATAGGTGATAGAAATTATTTTACTAATGATGAGCTACAAAAAATTCTAAGAACTACATATTGGTTTTTATTTATTCCAATGTACACATACGATAAAAGGATTTAAGATGGATGCTTTAGATAAACTAGAAGAATCCTTCCATTGTTGGTTATATGATATTAATAGACAATACTCCAATAAAGTTTTTGGTATATTTATATTAGTAATGTTTAAATGAAGACAGCCCTATTTTTAGATGTAGACGGTGTTCTTAATCAATATAATATACATCAAAGAATTAGACGAAAAAGAACTCACGGACTTAGTAAAATGTTTGACCCATTTCCTAAAAAAGTTCAAAGATTGTCTAAATTGGTTAAGAAATATAATATAGATGTTTATGTATTTAGTGCTTGGACAATTAAAAATCTTCAACCATTTCTACCATTTACTTTATCAGGAGATACACGAAAATATGCTGATGATGTAGAGGATATTATGAAAGATTACAATAAATGTATTCTGATTGATGATGAGGTTTCTTGGGGTATTTACGGACGCGAAAGAAAAGCTATACCTAAAGATTTAGAAGTAATTAATATAGATGGAGATTATGGAATGATTTTAAATGATTTTAAGAAATTAGAAAGAATATTAAAAGGAGATTAAAAAATGAATTTATTAATATTTTTAGGATTTATCAACCTATTAGCTATTGTTGTAAGTAGTATATTAATCAACAATAGGTTAGATAAAATAGACTACAATAAAAATGTAGAAATTGAAGAACTCACTTTGAGTAAAGAGGATTTTTCAAAAGAAGATTGGGACTTTTTTGTCTATGGGCTAAGATTAAGTGTATATAATGAGTTCAATAAAGATTGGATTACCATAAGACATATCGAAAATATAGAAGATTTTAAGAAAAGGAGAAATAAACGAAAATTAAATGCAAATAACATTAGATGATTTTGAGGTTATAAGATGAGTTGGTAAGTATTTGATTTATGGTTTTGGGAAAGTTTACTAAAAAGAGTTAATGATTTTGTATAATAGATTGAAAAATATCTCAATTTAATGTATATTTGGCAGAAATTAAATCAATTTAAGTATATATTGATATTGATTTAGATATAATTAGTAAATTAAATGGAAGGATTTAAAATGACAACATGTAATTGTAGAATGACAATGGACGGTGATAAACCAACATATAATAGTTTGGGATATGAACTACTTACAAATTTTGGTAGAGGTAGATTAGAACTTTACAAAGAGAGTTTAGATGAATACAATGGAAATAATATAGTTATAGACGAATCATCTAATAATTATTCCGATTATGGTCTTTGGTATATAAAGAATAAATCAGGAGATTTACAAGATTTTTATGATATATATTATAAAATTAAAAAAGATAAAGGAATTGGACTATGAGAATATTTGGAAAACATTTATGGTGTTCTAATGAGGTGGATATTTACAAAAAGTATACAAATTTTATAGAAGGTGAATCTTACTATAAGTGGAATGTAGCCTATAAAAAGTGTTTAGATTGTGGTATTATTACAAAATATAATTACGACTCACAAGGTGGATATTGGCAAAAACTAAACAAAGAGGAGACCAAAATTATTGAACGAAAAATAATCAAAGGTTATGAGAGACTTGAAATAGGTTAAAGGAAAATTGATGAAATATGTACTAGTAAGAAATAAAAAAGATATGATTAAACTGATAAAAGCTGGAGTATTAAAACATTCCTATGGGTACTTAGATAAAATTACTGCCAATTTACTTTTTGAGCTTGGGTTTACACACGATGAGTATTTAGAAAAGACTAATGAGTTTCCTACTATATTTCAAATATCTAAGGAAACTATTGAACATCAACCCAACGAAAGAGGTGAATGGAGTCTTGATTGTTATAATAAATGGATAACTAAATGTATATCAACTAAAAAATATTTAAAGAAAATCAAAAAGGAAAATAATGAGACAACTAGCAACAATTAGAAAAATCAAGGAAATTAACCCAATCAAAAATGCTGATGCTATTGAGGTAGCTACAGTAGATGGTTGGCAAGTAGTTATAAAAAAAGATGATTTTAAAGTAGGTGATACTATTATTTACTTCGAGATAGATTCGTGGATACCCACAGAGTTAGCTCCATTTCTATCAAAAGGTAAAGAACCTAGAATTTATAATGATATTAAAGGTGAAAGGCTCAGAACCATAAAATTAAGAAAACAAATTTCACAGGGTTTAATACTACCTTTTAATATTCTACCAAATTCTTCTAACTATACTCTAGGTGATGATGTAAGTGATATATTAGGTATTCAAAAATGGGAAAGAGAAATTCCTGCTGAGTTAAGAGGTCAAGTTAAAGGTGACTTTCCTAACCATACCCCTAAATCAGACCAAGAAAGAATTCAAAATATTTATGATGAATATAAAGAATTATATAATGATGAATACGAAGCTTCTTTAAAATTAGATGGAACATCTTGCACAATTTTTATAAAGGATTTAGAATTAGGTGTGTGTTCTCGTAATCTTGAACTAAAAATTAATGAAGAAAATAAGGATAATACCTATGTAAAAATTGTGCAAGAATTTGAGGAAACTTTATTTAAATTAAATAGAAATATATCTATTCAAGGTGAATTAATGGGTTCTAAAATTCAGGGCAATAGAGAACAATTGAAAACTCATAAACTATTTGTATATAATATTTGGGATATTGATGAACAAAGATGGTTTAATTCAAAAGAGAGATTAGATTTTTGTGAAAAATATGGATTTGATATTGCACCTATTTTAGGAATTATGAGACCTTTTGATTTCACATTGGAAGAACTTCTAAAAAAATCGGAAATACCCTCTATGGTACATCCTATAGCTGAGGGAATAGTTTATAAGAATATTAAAAACCCTTCTATTAGTTTTAAGGCGATTAATAATAAGTTTTTGTTAAAAGGTGGAGATTGATAGAAATTTTAATAATACTTTAAGTTTAATATGCTATAATTGTACTAAGAAAAGAGAGATACAAAATTCAAACTCTCTTTCAAAAAGGATTTAAAATGAATAAAATACAAATAGAATTTTGTAGGATACATAATCTTACAAAAGAAGAGTTTTATGGAGATGTTAAAGTTAAGGGTTCTTTAGACTTAATGTCTCTTACTTCAATTCCAAAAGGATTCAATCCCACAGTAGGAGGTTATTTGTATCTAGGGTCTCTTACTTCAATCCCAAAAGGGTTTAACCCTACAGTAGGAGGTTCTTTAGATTTAAGGTCTCTTAATTCAATTCCAAAAGAGTTTAATCCTATAGTAGGAGATACTTTATATCTAGGCTCTCTTACTTCAATCCCAAAAGGGTTTAACCCTACAGTAGGAGGTTCTTTAGATTTAAGGTCTCTTACTTCAATTCCTGAAGAGTTTAATCCTATAGTAGGAGATACTTTATATCTAGGGTCTCTTACTTCAATTCCTGAAGAGTTTAATCCTATAGTAGGAGGTTCTTTAGATTTAGGGTCTCTTACTTCAATTCCTGAAGAGTTCAATCCCACAGTAGGAGGTTATTTATATCTAGGGTCTAGTATTGAATGTAGATACAAATATATAGATGAGAACTATATATTCTCTTGGAATAAAGGAAAATATATAAAGGTAGATGGAATTTTTGCAGAGGTTTTAAACAAAAAGAAAAATGTATGGAAGGTAAAGAAAATAGGTAATAATAGAAAATCATTTATTGTTACCGATGGATATAAATATTCACATGGTAACACCATCAAAGAAGCTAATAAGTCCCTAAGAAAATAAAGAAACAAAATTTAAACTCTCTTTCAAAAAGGATTAAAGATGAATAAAGTATTAGGCTTTATAGGTTTAGATGGTATTATAGTAGAAAGAAATAATGAGAGACTTTGGATAACATTAGATACAAACCTTATAGGTGAAAACTCTAATGATTCATATTACAGTGACTTTGATATTGAAGTTACTATATATAAAACCAATTGTTATCCTAATTATGTATTTATAGACGATAAGGATTTAAGTAATGATATAGATGCCGTATTTAGTTATATAGATGATAAATCTATAGGCTTAGATGTGAATTTTGGAGGTGCTTTAGTAGTAAAAGCTAAGGATGATGGTTATACTCAATATTCTAGGGTTGATAGTTATTATGAGTTTAAGTGTATTAATTTAGACGGCTTTAACTTAACATTTGATAAAGATGTAAAGAATGATTGGAGTACATCTAATTTTGGAGATGATATAAACCACATTAGAGGTGAATTAAGCTCAAATACTATTTTAGTTGATACTGATTGTTCTTATGTAGATATTTTAAAAACTTTGGATTATAAAAAAGATTTATATAATAGTAATAAAGAAATATAAAATTAAAACTTTATATTGAGATTAAAATACAAAAATCACTAAGAGAAAATATATCTCTCTTAGTAAAATCAATCTAAACCAATCCTAAAATTGCCATCATACCCTCATCCATTTTAGCAGAATCTAAAGTTATTTCTTGCGTTTGTCTAGGTGTATTATTTATTATAGTTGTCTCTTCTTTTTTCTCATCTTTAGGAGTTACTTTAGGTTTATCAGAAGTTATATTAACCATCTTTTTAAGACTTTCTGATATATCCATTTTCTTAACTCCATCAAAAAATGAACTCAAAGATGATTTTGAAGATTTACTAGAAGCCATTGGAATACCAACTTTATCTAATCCCAAACTTTTAGCCATATTTTGGGCATCACCTAACATTTTATCAGCTACACCAGAGACCTCTTTACCTAGATTTCCCCAGTCATATCCACTAGTACTCGTAACGGCTGATTTCTTTTGACCCTCTATAGCTGAACTAACACTTTTTGATGGTGCTTTTTGAGTAACATTAGTCAATCTAAAAATCTTAGCACCCCCGTATAGAGTTGGGCTTATATTTGATTCTATTACACCATTACCTGACGAACTCATGTGAATTTGTTTACCTTTACCCGAAACTATAGCTATATGTCTATTCTTAGATTGTTTATTTCCATAAGTAGCAAAATCACCGGGTAGCTCTTGGCCTAAAGGGATAGGTGTACCATTTTGGGCTAAATACTTAAATTGAGGAATAGTAGATTGTCCAAATATTTTAGATGATATTCCAAAAGTCTTCTTTACCATCCGTGCAACCCATGATGAACAATCCATAGATTCAGGATTTTCTTTATCAAGACCTCTATTAGATTGAGAATAGGTCATTCCATTTCCTATATCGGCTCTAGCATTATCAACTAAAGATTTACCTGAAGCTGAGGTTTTTTTATTAACAAAAGGAGTTTTAGGAACTACATTATTAGTTTTTTTGACTATATTTGAACTATTATTAATACTAGGGGTTTTTGAAGCACCCACTACATTATTTGACTTTTGATTACCGTCACTAATTGAACTAGAAGCCATTGGAATACCAACTTTATCTAATCCTAAACTTTTAGCCATACCTTGTATGTTACCCAAAACAGCATTAGCAACTCCCGTCAATTCTGTTCCTAAATTACCCCAATTATATCCACTAGCTATTCCATTGGTTGAGGTATTTGTCGAATTTGTATTTGTTGGTGTATAAGGAGTATCTTTTGAACTACCTTTACCAAACTTTTTCATATAATAATTTTTATAATCTTGAACTGTTGAATTAGAATTCATACCTGCTTGGTTTCTCATATTCCTAAGAACTGAAGGAGATAATTTACCTTTAATAACTTGAATACCTCCACCATATCCCATATTGTGCATATACCATCTATTTATATCCGAAGTCTCGAATCCATTCTTCTTCAGAATTTTATCATTGGTGGCAGTGAACATTCTTATCGTCTTTTCTTGAATATCAGGACTTTTAAGAAAATCTTCCCAAGTAACACCCTGTTTCTTTAAAAATGGTTCGGCTGTTTCTCTACCCATTTGATATTTTCCTGCAAATCCATGTCTATTAATTAAAGGTGAACCATCTTTTTTAAAGTATCTATTATTTGACTCTACTTTAGCTAGTTTAGAATAATATGAGTCACCTACATTTGTATTAACTGTTTTTGGACTAGATACTACATTTGTGTTTACATTTGTATTAACTGTTTTTGGACTAGATACTACACTATTTTCAGAAACACCATATTTACCTGTTTTAATTCCTACTATCTCATTTATAATCTTAGTTTCTTTAGCTTTCAAATCACTTAAATCTTCACCTGTAGCTTTTTTAATAGATTCTTGAACTTTTTTTAATTTACCTTGTTTATATTTTAAAAGTTTCAACTCTTCACCAGAAACAACATACTCATTTTTATGGACTACACCTGCTATTTCATCGTCTTTTCCTACACCCGTATGTCCACCAACTTGAAAACTTCCTAATTTAGATAATTGAAAAGCTATAGCATTATCTATGGTTTTAATAGAATTAGCAGATAGTTCAGGTGTCATTTGACCATCTTTAGTTTTTTGAATAATATCTTCTTTAGCTTTATTTAGACCATCTATAGCATTTTGAACAATATCTTTTTTACCTTGTGTAGTTTGATTATAAGCTTCTTTTTCTTTAGTCTCTTTTTCTAACTTTTCTTTAGTCTCTTTATTTTTTTTAATCCACTCTTTGGTCTCTTTAGATTGTTTTTCACCATATATTTGATTCCCTAAAAAGGTACTCTTACTTCTAATCCAATTTTCAATACCGTCCATAACCTCATCGAATTTATTGGTAACTTTCTCATAAATATATTTACCTAAATCACTTCCACTCTTACTCAAATAATCTATAATACTAGAACCTAAATTCTTTATAAGTTTCATACCCTTTTCTAATACTATAGGGGTATATTCTTTTATTTTTTTCCATAAATCAGAACCAATTTCTTTTATTTTTTGAATTATAGGAGTGATTATTTCTTGTACATCCTTTCCCATTACAAATTCTTTTATATCTTTAAAAAGATTTGGAAAAAAACTATCAACTAATTCTATAGCCATCACAGCTAATCCTATCCCTGGTATTAATCTAGCAATAGGAGTTAAAAATTTAATAGCACCTTTTAATCCTCTACCAGCTACTCCCAGAGTTCTTGATACTCTTCCTCTAGGTGTTGGTGTAGTAGGTGAATTTGGAGTTGTTGGTACGCCACCTCTAAATATATTACTAACCCCTGTAGCTGTAGCAAGTGCCATAGCCATAGCTTTTTTTGCTATAAATCCAGTAGTACTAAATAAAGCAGTTCCCATAGCCATAAAGGAATTAGCTAATAAACCTCTAGGATTAAACAAAGTTTTACCTAATCCTATAAATGTTTTTCCTATAACTCCCGTAATCTTAAAAGCACTTTTGAATATACCTTTTAGAAATCCCGTAGGACTTTTTAAAAATGCTACAATACCTGCACTTGCTAATAGAGTTTTCCAATTCTTTTCCATAAACGGTACAAGAGTTTCCCAAAACCAAGGTTTTATATCTTCCGTTAATGTTTTCCAAAAACCTTTATCTATATATGGCTGTATATTTTTGTTCCAAAATACATCTAATCTTTTTTTAAATAAAGGCCATAATTGTTTGATAAGATAAGCACCTGCAACTATTTTACCTAAAGTTTTCATAAGACTCCAAGGTTCGGCTACGGTACTTTTGATTTTACCTATCATTGTTCCTAAGGTATTTTTGAGTTTACTAAATCCACCCTCTAAAATTTTTTTAAAAGTAGATTCAGACATAGGTTTTTCACCTTTTCTAGCGTTTACCTTATCTCTCTCAGCTTTATATGCTTGTTCTTTATCCCATTCGGCCTTTTCTTTTTGTTGTTTAATTAAAGTTTCATTAGATGCTATACTTTCTTTATAAAGATTTTCAAGTGCTGAGAATCTGTTAATAATTTCCTCATTTATATTGTCAGGTCTTCTCATTATAATACCTCTTTTAAGAATATTTATAAAAATAGTTTATAAATAAATAAAAAAGGAGTACAAATGAAAATTTATGATGACTATTTAGATGATATTAATCTAATGTATGATGAGATTATAGAAGAGTTAAAAGAAATGAATGAGGATGAGGTATCTGATTTTGGTGCAGTTCTTTATACTGAATTTTTTGGAGATGAATATGATGGTGAGTATGAAGAGGTTGTATCTAATATATCAGACTATCACTTTACTTATGAAGAGGTTTTAGAATTGATTAATAAAATGGGATTAGATTCGTTTGATATAGTATTTGATTTACTTCAAGATGAGGACGATTATGATACAAATGAGGGTGTGTCCAAAAAGATGAAAATATCTAACTATAATAAAAAGAAAAAGAAATATCAAAAGAAATCTGCGGCTGAAATAAAAAGGGGAAAGAGGATGGCTAAAATCGCCTATAAAAAGAATAAGATAAATATCAAAAAATATAGGACAAAAAATAAAGCTAAAACTAAAGCTTATCAAAAATCAAGAAGAGAGGCAATAAAAAAAGGTGTTCATAAGGTTAAACTAAGAAGAAAGTCCTAGGATTAAGACTGGTTTAATATGAGTTTGGATATAATAAAACAAAAAATAGGAGATAAAAAATGAAAGAGACAACAGACTTTAGAGAGATGATGATTGAAGGTTATAGTAATACAACTTTACAAAAAAAAATAAAGACAGGAATTAATAAAGCCCTAAAAGATAACGAATATAGAGATGTTATTGATTTTTCTAAGTATATGATAGGTGCTATAGATACGAAATCAATGGAATATATAGACGATTTTGGAGGTGATAAGGGTTTATTAATAATATTATTTGACAAATATAATATTAATGTTACAAGTATTAGAAATAATCCTTATTAATAAAACTTATGTTGATATATTAAAGAATTAAACTAAAGCTTATCAAAAATCAAGAAGAGAGGCAATAAAAAAAGGGTGTCCATAAGGTTAAACTAAGAAGAAAAACATAAAGATTAGTTTAAGTTTATTATGGTATAATCTCACTAAACAAGGAGATTTAAAATGAAAGATATATTAGATAATTTGCCAAAAATAGGTAAAACATATAATACCTTTGATGATGGTAAAATAAAAGAATCTAGGAGGTATGTAGTTACTATAGATGAAATTATACCTTTTAATGAGATCGATAAACCAACACTAGATTTATGGTATAAAGAAATTAATATATGCCATTGGTTATATAGTAAAGATACTGATTTTTTCATAAAAGGTACACTAGATAATAATGAACAAGTAATCTATTGTAGAACTAAAGATAATATATGGTCTTTATTAGATACTACTATTGGATGGTTTACAATAGGTGATAGTGGAGGACGATTAGATATAGATGGTTCTTTAACAAAAATCTTAGAAGAATACCAAAAATGAACCTAACATACGCAGGAATAGGAAGTAGAAAAACTCCACAAAATATTCTAAACATTATGACTAAGTTAGCTACAAAACTAGAACAAAAAGGATATACTTTAAATTCAGGTGGTGCTAAGGGTGCTGATGAATATTTTGAAAAGGGTGTACAATCCAATAAAAATATTTTTATACCTTGGTTAGGATTTAATGGTATCTTTGAAGGGATTGTACATAACCCTAATTCAAATATAGGTATAAGAGCCACAAAACTTGCTATAGAAACTCACCCAAGACCTCATAAATTAACAAAAGAATCCCTAAAATTGATGGCTAGAAATTGCTATCAAATTTTAGGAGAAGATTTAAAAACACCTGTAGATTTTGTTATATGCTGGACACCTTGTGGAATGGAATACGAACATCAAAGAACAATATATTCAGGTGGAACATCACAAGCCATTTCAATAGCATCTAATTTAGGTATTCCTGTTATAAATCTAAAAAATGACAATTGGAAATTAAGATTTAGAGAAGCTATCGAAAATATTCAAGATGAATTTTAAGGTTTATTAAAAATTAAAAAGTATCTACGATTGAATATAATAATTTATATTTTTTAAAATTTATTAATTCTTTTCTTTATTATAAGAGTTTTTATTTATAAATTTTACTTTTTATAATTTTTTATTATAAATCTCTAATCTTAGATGGTTTTATCTTATTTTAAGTTTAGAAATAGTATAATATATTATATAAACAATAAAAGGAAATAAAATGAAAATTAGTAAACTAGATGTACTGCTAGATTTGTTAAACAGAATAAAATATGAGGTTAGTTGTTATGGATTAGAAGATGAAAATATAGTAACTATAGATACATTTGATGACAGTATATCTATAACATTTACCAAAGAATCTATATATTTATTTAATACTATAGAGACATCAGGTAAGTTTAATGATTGTGAGTTTATTAAAGATAGACATAGACTAGTGATATTAAAAGAAATATACTAAATGAAAATCTATACAAAAATTCATAACACAGCAAAAGAAATTCAACAACAATTTAAGGAGGCTCTTAATAAATCTCCAAAAAATAAAATACATCTATATAAAAAACATATAGATATTTTAGAGATTGATAATATAACTTTTGAAGATATTCTTAGTATAACGGGAATAAATTTTAAAGAATATTGTAGTAATTGTGGTAAAGTGGTTGAAAAGTCAGTTGGAATAGATTGTGGTAATTCGAGAGTTAGTTTATGTGAAGAGTGTATTTCGAGTAGCTTAAAAGATTTAAATAAAAAAGGAAACTAAATGAATAAATATAAACAAATACACTTTCCAAGCGGAACAGTTTGGTTGAAAGATAAGAAAGATATTTTCTTAAATATAGGATATTTTAGTAAACTAAAAGGGAACTATGAAGTATTAGGTACAAGAAGTTCAAGAGAACGAAATAATTTCATAGATGACTTAGAAGAGATTCTTAATGAATATGAAGAGTATAAAACTAATGGTTCATACATTCCTTATATTTGGAAGTTTAATACTACTAAGTTTAAGGTAGATAAAAACGAAATTGTTTTTGAGGATGGTTTATTAGGCTCTATTAAATTATATAACTATAATGGAAGTTTCAATGAAAGTAAAGATATTCCTAAATATTTCATAGATGATTTAAAAGAGATTATGAAATTTGTAGAGAAAAATTCTAAAGATTAAAAGGAAATTAATTGAATTATAGTAAAATGGATTACGATAACTTTAGAGAGTTATATGAAGCCGGAGATTGGATATGTATCTTTAGTATTGAAGATAAGATAGTTGAAGTTAATAGTATTAATGGAGCCGATTATAGATTTGATAGATATAAACTCATTCATAAAAACCATAAAGATATGTTGAATTATTTTTTAGATGGTTGTGAAGTCTGGTATTATGATTTCTATGGACAATTTGACCCAATATGGACAAAACTAACTTCTTTGGATGAATATAAAAAAGAATTTCAATATTTGGTAATACCCAAAACATTAGAAGAATGTTATTGTGATATATCAGAATTACATTATGATAAATTAATGTTAGATTTTGATGATATATCATTTTCATCTTATATAGATAGAATTTATTGTTCAAATAACCCTTATTTTAAAGTTTCTATAAAACAAAACATTATAGTAGGTACTGATAAGATTCAAAATCTTAAAAAAATTGAATTTAATGAGCAAATAGATGAGTGGGTGTATTGTATTGCTAACTCAAACACTAAAAAGGAAATAAAAATGGATAAACAAGTAACAAATAATTTTAAAGATTATGGATTTACTGCTGATTTTGATGGTGAAATTACAGGAGTTTCTGACGAAGGTGAGTTTATTGGATTTGTATATATGTTAAATAATGGTATTCATAAAAATGGGACAAAAGCTGTTAATATATGGAATAAAGATGGTAAATCACAATATCAATCTCCTAGTACTGATATAACTCCAATTCCAAAAGAACCTAAATATCCAATATTTAAGAAAAATCCAAAAGGTGAAATTTTTAGATTTGATGGAAGAGAGGGTTATCCAGTATTAGCTAAAAATTGGTCTACAAATTCGGTAAGTATAGACTATCATCCAAAAGAGTATTGGAGTGATGTTGAATATAACTCCAAGTTAGAATTATATGATGGACAACCCTATTATCAATATTATGTAGAAGGTTATAATCCAAAAGTAAGTGTTCAATTTTATGATATTAAATCTAAAAACAAAATAAATATACTTGAACCAATTCCTTTAGAAACACTAAAAACTATGGATTTTATTTGGGATACGAAATATTCACTCATTACTAGATGTATTAGTTATTAGAAAATGTAATGATAACTTAATAAAAGAAACTCTATTGGATTATAAAAATGATAAGATAGATTTAGAAGATGCTACAAAGATTATGAAATTTTTGATAGATTAAAGGAAAATAATGAATATAATTACAAAGGCCATTAAAGCTAAAATGGAGATTGAACAAAAAAATAATTGAGATTGATAAACTAAAAAATATCATTAAAGGTGAAGTATTTATAAATGAAGTACAAGGTCAAGGATATAAAGAATGTCTATTAAAAGATAGTGTCAATGAATTAACAGAAATTGGAATTAAAATAGAGAAGAGAAATTATGTTGAAATTGAACTTCATACTGATGGAAAGGATAATAATATACCTTATGGAATATATAAAAATGTTATAGAGAAAATCATTTAATAACATAAAGGAGTATAACCAAGATTAAGGAAGTTTTAAGCTTACTTTGTATATAATAAATCATATATAAAAATAAAGGATATAAAATGCAACAGATAAAATTTTCAAAAGAGGGTGAGTGTGTATCAGATTATTTTATAGAGGACTTCTATGAAGAAAATAAAAACGAAAGTATTGTACATATAGCGTGTGATACTATTTTAGATAGATTTAGAGTAGGAGTTAAAGAAAAGGATATAGAACCTTTCAACCTAACTGTTATAGACATTGACGGCACTATACGAGAAGAGGTTATATCTGAAGATGCTATGTTTTGTAAGATTTGGGAAAGTAATATACTCAACCTAAGATTAGAGACATCTATGAGAATTGTGTAGAATAAGAGTAATCTAATTAAAGGAATATAATGAATAAATTAGTCAAAGAATTAAAAGAAAATAATCAAGATAAAGAGTTCTACCCAACAACTGATGAAATTATAGAGGTTCTTAAATCTAACATTTCAAGTTGGGATAGATACTCCGATAAATCTATATTAGATATTGGAGCAGGAAATGGAAAAGTTCTCAATGCTTTAGAATGTGGTAAAAAATATGCCATAGAACAATCAGAAATTCTTATTAATAATATGCCTAAAAATATTCATACAATTGGTAGGGACTTTCATAAAAATTCTATTATGGATAAGAAAGTAGATATTATATTTTGTAATCCTCCTTATACTGAATATGATGAATGGTCTGCTAGAATTATTAGAGAGGGTAATGCTAGGTTTATCTATTTGGTTATTCCTACAAGATACAAGGATTCTAAAATTATTAAAGAAGCTCTTGTATATAGAGGAATTGAAGATAATAGATATAGTAAAGCTGTTGATATATTAGGAGAGTTTTCTTTTGAGGATTCCGAAGATAGAAAGGCAAGAGCTACAGTTAATCTTATTAGAGTTAATCTAGGTTCATCTGAGTCACCATTTAAAAGAGCTATGAAAGATACTTTTAAAGAGGAGATAGAAAGGCGTGAAGAGAGTTCAAATGAAGATTTAACTGATATTAAAGATAAATTTGAACTTGTAGTTGGTGAAAACCTTATTAATAGATTGCTTTCATTATATATGGAAGAAAATACTAAAATCTTCAATTCATATAAATCAATTATATCTATTGATAAAAATCTTATGGAAGAAATAGGAGTAGATTTAGATAAAATTGAGGGTTCTCTTGAATTTAAAATAGCCAATCTTAAATCTATATATTGGAATATTCTTTTTGATAATTTTACAAAGATTACCGAAAGACTTACATTTATGTCAAGAAAAGATATTTTAAATCATTTAGCTGATGGGGTAGGAATAGATTTTACCTATGAAAATATACACATGGTAATAATGTGGGTTCTAAAATATTCTAATGAGTATTATAATTCTCAATTAATAGAGGTATATAAGAGAATTTCAAACCCTGATTCTATAGTTAATTATAAAAGTAATTTAAAGTTTGTTGATGATACTTGGAGATATAATTCTACAAAAGAATCGGCATCTCATTATATGTTAGATAAGAGAATTGTTATTGGTTCTGGTTATATAGAAAAGGATATTAATGTTAATTCCTATTGTAATGATAGAAATAATAACGCATCAACATTAACTGATTTAATAACAATTACTAGAAATCTTGGATTTGAATGTAGGACTAAATTTAGTGATATAGAGAAATATGAATATGGTAAAAAGTATTCATTTTATATGACAAATGGTGAGATTTTATTTGATTTTAGAATGTACAAAAAAGGTACTGTACATATATTTATTAATCAAAATGTATTGAGAGCTATAAATATTGAGGTATCAAGATTATTAGGCTGGATTACATCTCCTAGTAAAATGTCAGAAGAGATGAATATACCTATAGATGAGGTTAATAGATATTTCGATACTAATATAAATCTTTTAAATTCTGATATTAAATTGTTAGGTGTGTAAAATCATCTATGATTAAAACTATAATAAAAACTTATAATAATCAAAATTTGTAAATAAAAACTCTTATAATAAAGAAAAAGAATAATAAATTTTAAAAGTTATAAATTAATATATTTAATCGTAGATACTTTATTTTATTTTAAGTTTATTTGGTTATAATTAGAGTATTAAAATATTAAAATACAAAGGATTTAAAATGATGAAAATTAAAGAAGTTTTGTTAAATGATAATAAAGGAGGTATATCTGTTGTATATAAAGATACAATTTATGATTTTAAAGGTAGTTTTTCTTGGATACAAATTGAACGAAAATTAGAAGAGATTTTAGGTATAAAGTCGTCTATAGCTAATGATGTTTTTATATATGATAATATTAAAAATTACAAAAATATTTGTAAACTATTTGGTATTAAGAAAATATCTAAATTGAGTAAGAACGAACTTATAGAGGTAATTAAAAATCATATTAAGAAAGAAAGGGAATAATGGAACATTTAAGATATAAATATAAAATTGAAGAAATTTCTAAAGATTTGTATTTAGAAAACTTCAACAAATTAGAGAAGAAAAAAAGGATATATATAGATACCAATCAATACTCCGATAAGTATCTAGTACTACATCATAATGGTACTTTAAAAGCATTTGTTGGTATCAGGATGGAGAAGAACTCAATGGCTTTTATAAACGGTTTATTTAGCCTTGAAAAGGGTTCAGGAAAGTTCTTTATAGATTTAATAGAGAATAAATATAACTATAAATTTTTAAGGTTAAATTGTACAGGTATAGGTTTATTAAAATACTACAAACAACAAAGATTTAAGGTATATTTTTCGGATACCTCAACTGATTATTATGAGTTATATAGGAAGAAGATTGATAAATCTATATACCAATAGAAAAGGAGTTATATGTTAGGTCAATTGATAAAAGATTATAAAGATTATAAAATATGGAAGTATTCTAGTGGATATACTATCGAACAGTCAAATGGTGTTAGGATTACAACTGTAGGAAAACTTGAAAAGGCTATAAAAATAGTAGATAGATTAACAAAAGGAGTTTAAAAATGGGAAGAGACGCTAGTATCAATATATACAACAAAGAGTCATATAGAGATTATAATAAATCTCTAAAAGAATATTATGATATGATTGATGAATTAAAACTTAATCAAGTTAATGAATTTGATATAGTTAATCTAAAAAAAGAGTTAGTCACTAAAGAGGATATTTTATATGAGGATTATGTATGTATATTATATAAAGGTAAATCGGAGTGTAAAGATTTAGTTAAAATTATGAGAAAATACAACCCAAACGATGGTGATTTTATTGTCACAAAAGAGATACTGGATGATTTAGATGATAACCAATTTCTATGTAGATATGCTAAAAATCTAGGTATTGATGCCTTAAAATCAATGAAAAGAATTGTTATATATAATACAAATGACTGGAAGTAAACTATTATGAGCGAATTTGAGGATGTTTTCGGAATTGATACTATTAATGATGACTATAGTTTGGATGATTTAATAGCTAAAATTAGAGATAGATTTGGAGATAAATTAAATCATTATATCCCTGAGTCAAGTTTAGCAGGTAGTCCTGAATGTGTTTTATTTGCTATCTATAGACTTCTTGAAAATGATTTGATAGATAAAGAGTATATTTCTTTTGAGGGGATTAACTATGAAAATTAGAATAAAATTAAAATCATTTGAGGAAATAGCTAGTGTATCAGTACCTAAAGTCATGTACTTTAATGATAAATATATTATAATGTTAGAAAATTTAGGATACAAAAATTTTAACCAACAAGATGGAAAGTATCTATTTGACCCTGAAACTATGATACCTTTATTGGATAAAGAATTAGTAGTTGAATACTGTAATATAGAGAGTAAACTAGTATACGATTTAAAAGATTATGAATATAAGGTAACTTTCGGTTTATGGATGGTAAATATTTTAGGAAAGGTACAAGAATGATATAAAATTAACAATTGAGGGTATCAATAATGTTAGTGATTTATATGAATCAAAAACATAATATTTTAAACATCACTAAGCTATAATACTAACAACAAAAAATTAAAGGAATAAAATGAACAAAGAATTAAACGCAGACGAACTTCTAACAAATAAGGTAAAATTATATGTATATATAAATAATAAGCTAGATTATAGTAAAAGACTCAAAGACTTAAAAGATAGTATAAGCACACTTAATGAGTCAATAACTCAATTAGAGGATAGTGTCCTGTCTAATTCAAATATTATTAATGATTTATCCTATGAAGAAATCGATATAGATAAAAATAGAATTGATTATATGAAACCACTTAATGATTTGTTTGATATTAGAAGACAAATTAAGGATAACCAAAAAGAAATTATAAAACTGGAGTCAGTAATTCAAGATAATAATGAACAAATAAAAGCATTAAAGATTATTATATCAAATTCCTAATATTTTAAACATCACTAAGCTATAATACTAACAACAAAAAATTAAAGGAATTATATTGAAATATAAAGATTTAACAAAAGAAGACAAACTAGATTTTATGACAAGATGGAATCAATCAAATCCAACAAATAGAAAAGATATTAGAGAAGAGTTCTTTAATATATATGGAATCAAAACAAGAACTATCTATAGTTGGATTCGTAAAATTGATGATGAAAACTCAATGGAAGTTGATACAAAAATTAATAAACCTATTGTTAATGAAGTAGAAGAAATCTTAGAAACCCCCAAATTATCAATCATTACACCGGAACAAAAGAAATTACATAAACTTACTGTAGAAAATAGAGAATTAAAAAAAGCTATGAGAGAGGCTAAAGTTCACATTAGTCATTCCGATGATATTAAAAGTCTTATTGCTTCTGTTGAAAAAGTTGGATTTGATACTATTCCTAAATGGATTAATAACAAATCCTCTAATACTGATAAACTTGTTCCTGTTCTTTTCATTACAGATACTCATATCGGTGAGGTAATTGATGCAGAGGATATGGGCTTTACTGAATCATATAATACTGAAATTGCTATTAATTCTATCAATAGAGTTACAGAAGATTTTATTGATATTTGTAAAAATAAAATGACTAATTATGAATATGACGGTGTAGTTTTAATGCTAGGTGGTGATATGATTACAGGAAATCTTCACGACCTAGCAGAAACTAATGATTCGACACCTATTGAGCAAGTGATTAGTGCAACTAGCGTGTTTATTCAACAAATCGAAAAATTAAAAGAGAATTTCAGAAAGGTTGTTGTGATGGAATGTGGAGGTAACCACCCTCGATATGACCCAACAAACTATACAAAGACAAAAAATAGAACGGCTAACTCATTAGAAACATTAATATATCACTATATAGCTGAACACTTTAAAGATGACAACGATATAGTAACAGTTTATGATAAGTCGGATGAGGTTTTATTTTCTATTAATGGTAGAAGATTTTTATTAACTCATGGTGATAGAGGGTTTAAGGGAGGTAATGGAATCGGAGGTATTACTGTTCCTATTAAAAAATCAAGAACTAAGATGCTAAAAAGTATGACAGCTATAGGAAGAGAGTTTGATACATTAGTTTTAGGTCATTTTCACCAACATCATATATCAGATGACTTGATTATTGGAGCTAGTACAAAACCTTACGACGAATATTGTAAAAGTATGGGATTTGAATACAATACAGCAGGGGCTACATCATTCTTTGTTAATACACATGGAGATATTATATTTGGTACAAAACTTCAAATTAGAGATGAAAATAAAGTAACTAATGATAATAAAAAATCAATAGAATTATTTTAACTAGAATCCAAAGGCTATTAAACCTTTGGATTATTCTTATTATAGATATAATTAGAGATGAAAAGAGATACTTCACCATTTATCAAATCATTAGGAATTTTTATAAAATAGTAATCAGGATGATTTGACCTGCTGTAAATATATTCAGGTATCATGTGTGTATTAATATTTATTCTTGTGGAAAAGTTAGCTATACTTTCCCTAAAATCTTTAAAATAAATTATATCCAAATTCTTATTAACTATATAAATTCTATATCTATTAGAATTGTGATAAACAAGATGTCTAGCTTTATCATGCTTATGCTTGAAATCCCAAAAATTTACTTCATAAGGATTGTAAATATCCTCCAAATTATCTTGAATAAAATTAGGAGGTAAATCTTCATAGTATATAGTTTCACAATAATGACCATTTAAATACTTGTATCTTGATTGTATATGATTTATAGTTTTTCCATTATTATCATCAACCCACTTTCTATCTCTAGGAGACTTATTCCCTTGTCTCACCTCCTCAAAAATAAACTTATCACACATATAAGAACTCAAAAATAAATTAACTTTTCCATTTGGCTGAACTATCTTATAGATATACCTACCTCTATTTTGAATATAAAATGGATTCTTTTGATATTCATCTAATGTAACTCTATATTGTTTGTCATCAAACAAAGTCTTAATACTAACAGTACCTTGGACACACAACCCGTCATGACCCTCCGAATAATCAAAACCAGTTAATGATTGATTACTTAAATTATAAAAACTCTTATGGTCTTTTACATTAAATATAGAATGTAGATATGATTCAAATAAAAGACAATCAATTCTTTTATCGTGAACTCTCAAAACTTTATACTTATAATTCCTAGGATTGTCTTTTTGGTCTTGTATAAATTCTAAATCATTAGATGAACTAAAATATAAAACTCCTAAATCATCTTTAGGTAATATAGAAATACTCCTCGAACCATAATAATGTTTATTTTCAACTATATTAGTAATTCTATATACATAATGATATAATTGATTTGTCTTTAAATCATCAATCCTACAATCTTTCTTAAATCTTCTAAACGAAATTCTCAAAATTTACCCTTTATTTTTATTTATATTCCTAAAATTTAATATACCTTTAAGCTTACTTTATATATAATACATCATATATAATAATAAAGGATATAAAAATGGTAAAAAACCAAACAATAAAAGATGATGAGTATTATATGACTCTTCAAGAAATAGGTGATGAGTTAAAAATTTCAAGAGAAAGAGTAAGACAAATAGAGAAAGTAGCTTTTCAAAAAATAAAAGACTACTTAAATAAAAATCCAGATATTAAAAATAATATCTTTAGTTCATTATTAGAAATTGATGTAAGTTTACCTAATACTCACTGTTTTGAACAAGAACATAACCCTATAATCTTGTTTAAAAGTTTTATGAGAGATTAATATGACATACTTAGAAAATATTCCAAATTCAGCAAATGATTATGGATTAAATAAAATATTAACGGTTAGAGAATTGTCAATAGATTTTAAACATAGAGATACTGAAATTCATCTAAGGTCTAAACATTTGTTGGATAATATGAATTTTGAAGAATATAAAAATCTTATGATATATCGTTCTCAACAACTAAGAACTATCTATAATATTTCAAGAAAGGTTTTTAATAATCTTAAACCACAAGAAATAATAGATTTAACAACAGGTTTAGAGTATAATCAAAAACATATAGGTTCAATAGCTACTGAATTTATTAACATTAACGAATGTATGAAATACGACTATAAAATAACCAAAAATATGATAGTATATAGTACATTTGTAAGCCAAAGAGATATGATTTTATATTTCAATAAAAATAAGTTAGAGCTTCCAAAAGAGTTTAGGAAAATTAGAGATATAGAAGATATTATGAACCCTAGAATAATTATGAGTATAGTTGATAGTACATTGACTCATAAACAAATGACAAACTTATGGGTTCATAATATTCATTTATTTACATATAAAAATATAGGATATAGTAGGTTTTCTTTAAAGACTGATATAAAAATTTAAATAATAAAGGACAAAAATGAAAACAGCAAATTTTATAGAGATTGAATTCTATACCGACGGAGATTTTAACATTGAAATCGATGGTATAGATTACTACAAATTAGATGAGGATAAATACCTTGGAGAATATGAACCTATTATGATTGAGGTTGGCGACAATTTAGATGAAGCTCTTTTAAAAACTATAAATCTATTAAATAGTATTACGATAAGTAGATATAAATTTGATTTGAAAGATGTTATATACAAAGATATTGTTGAGGCTATAGAGTATCTGTATAAAATTGATGATTTAAATGATATTGATTTTTATAGAGATTACGGAAATCAACAATTTACTATCAAGCCAACTATGAGAGTGATAATTTAAACAATAATAAATAAAAGGAGTAAATTATGACAAAATTAAATGAAGTATTGGCAGTAAAACAAAACATAACCCAAACTCAAAGAGATGAATTGGAGAGTTTATATACACAGCTATCAAAACTTTTAAAAGAAGCTAATTCAGAAAATAATATAACAAAGGAAATAGGGAAAGATTACACAGATAGAATGAGAACTCTTGAATTTTCTCTACAAAGAAATTGGAACTTTCCACAAGACCCGCTATATCATACTTGGTGGAATAAGTTTAATGATTGTACTTGTCCTAGTTACGATAATTCGGAGAGATTTGGCTTTGAAAAAATAATTAATTGTAGTTGTCCTTTCCATAGTCATCTTTGTAGCTAAAGCTAGTTTTAAGAAAACTTTAGGTATAATACCTAAAACAAACATAAAGGATAAAAAATGAGTTACGAATTGGTACAAGTTTATAGTTGCAGTATGATAAATAAAGTAATAGCTATATCAACTAGTAAAGATTCTCTTATAGATTTTTTAGGAAATGATTTCACTTTGTTTGATGATATAATATGTAAAAAGTCAGATTTGGAGTATTTTAAATCCGATGACGAAGATTATATATTATGTGAAGAAGAAAGATGTTACTATATAGTTAGAGAGAGTGATATAAAATATATAGAGTAGATTTTAAGTCTAAAATGATATAACTAGAGCAAAAACAAAAGAAAGTTAGTTTTAAGAAAACTTTAGGTATAATATCTAAAATAAATATAAAAGGATAGAAAAATGAGTAGAGAAGTTAAAAGAGTTCCATTGGATTTTAAGTATAAATTAAATGAAGTTTATGAGGGTTATATCAATCCTACAAAAAGCCAAAGTTGTCCAAAGTGCAATGGAAATGGTACAAGTAAGGAGTATGCTATATATAGTTCTTTATGGTATGGAAATAATTCAGGTTTATATGTTCCAAATCCATATAGAGAAAATGCTAGATATAATCCAACTGCTCTTCAGTACAATTTAAATGAAGATGATATAAAGGCTCTTATGAATAGAGATAGATTGAGTGGATTTAAGAAAGGGTATATTCCTACACCAAAAGAGGTTAATCAGCACTATATTAAAGAACCTTTTGGTCACGATTCTTTAAATCAATGGATAGTTATAGACGCTAGATTGAAAAAACTTAACCTACCCTCTGAATGTTCTAAATGTAAAGGAACTGGTTATTATTGGGATTCAAAAGAAAAAGAAGATAGATATAATAATTGGGTAAGTTTTGAACCACCTATAGGAGAGGGTTATCAAATTTGGGAAACTATATCAGAGGGTTCTCCTGTAAGTCCTATATTTGATATTCCAAAAGATTTAGCTGAATGGATGGTCAATAATGATAAAACTATAACTAAAGATACAACTCTTGAACAATGGGTTAAGTTTATAGAGAAAGAGGGTTATGCTCCTAGTTTAGTAGCTAAGAATGGTGTTTGTAAAAGTGGTGTTGAGGCTTATTAGTCCAATTAATTAGTAGTTAATAGAAAAGGAAATAAATGAAAGTACACATCATAAAAGACGATATACCCTTAGATTATCTTAAAAGAAATTTTAATGGTAACTTTATCTCATCGATCGAAACTAACCAAAAGTTTATCGATGATATTAATGAAAAATTATTAAAGGTATCTTTGAAGGATACAAATATTTTAATTGATAATATTGATGTTTATTGTACTCCTAAATTTCAAAAAGAATTTATTAAATCTTTAGATAGAGAATTAAATATAACAATAGCAACCTCATCACCCTATGTAATTCAAAGCTTACCGAAAGGTACTGAAATTATAGGAAGTATTTTACTTAACTATAAAGGCTGGACTATATCTGAAATAAACTATTTATTTTTTGATTTGGATGAATATTCCGATGAGATGAGTCTATTATTAAAAGATTATGAACAGGCTATAGAAAATGAGGAGGGTTATATGAAGATATATAATGAGTTAGATAGTTTGTTGCATTGTAATAATAATTTGAGAAAACTTTTGAAGTTTGATATGATTGGATTAGAGGGAAGGAAGGTATTATGATTTATCTAGTAACAGTTGAATATATGGAAGGTTTACAAGGACTTCATGATAACTTAGAGATGGTTATAAGTGCCAATTTGGAAGAAGATGCTAAAGATATAGCTCTTAAAGAAATTAAAGCTTTGGCTATAGAGGCCAATTATAATTATGGTATTGGTTATGTTTATTCATTTTATAATGGTGGACTTTCTATAGTTAATATAACAAATAATGATGGTTTACTATTATATAAAGACTAAATTTAGAAATAAAGGAGTATATAAAAATGGGAATACATACATGGTTTTATGATGGTACTAAGAATATAGATGAATTGCACAATTTATTTAGATTGGAGAGAGATAATTTACCTAAAGTGACAACTATGAAAGAATTACTTAGATTGGTTGATTTATATAAGGTTAAACTTTCCGATAAAGATATAGAAACATTGAATATATTTTTTAAAGAATTTGATGAACCTATTATAGAATTTGGGTAGATTAAGTTTATATTAAGACTAAAATGCTATAATTAGAGTAAGAAAAAGAGAGATACAAAATTCAAACTCTCTTTCAAAAAAGGATTTAAAATGATGCAGATTAAAATAGTTGGACATACATTTGAAGTTAATGAATGGTTTAGACAGGGTTCAAAAAGACCAGTTCTAATGTTGGTTTTCAAAGGGAAATCTCATATTACCCAATACAATGATATGAGAAAGGTAAAAAAAGAAGTATTAGAAAACGCAAAAATCAAAATAGAAAAATTTTGTAAAGAAAACAATATTGTAACTATAACAGAGTTACAAGCAATAAATATGCTAAGTGAAACAATATACCTTGTTGAAAGCTTACACCTCGATATGTATGAAAAAGTAGTGAAAAGCCAAGGTTCAACTTGGTTTCAGGAGTATTAATCCATTAGAGCTGGTTGGTAGCTCTATATGTTTTCTTGGCTTCTATCCTCTATTGGTTGTTTCACTTTGTGTGGCAAGATACCTGTGGATATGATAGTATAAATTGATTTTAGATATAGTAGAAGTTATGAATAAACACTTTTAAAGGAAAATAAATGGAAATTGAAAAATATATAATTGATATAACAAATATCACCATAAAAGATAAGCTTAGGATTAATCAAGTGTTGCTTAATAATGGTCAAAAAACAGAACCATTAGAAAATTGGAGTAAACAAGAGATACTAACTAAGTTTGGAAATTATTGGGTAAGTCATAACACTATTTATGAAAAACCTAACATAACACTAGAAGAGTTTATAGAAAAGTTTAATTAGTTAAGTTTAGATTAAGTCTAAAATGCTATAATTATACTAAGAAAAGAGAGAAACAAAAATTAAACTCTCTTCCAAAAAGGATTAAAAATGAAAACACTTACTACTAAAAACTATAATCACAGCATAGCTTTATTTGATAGAAATAAAGATTTATCTTGGTTAAATGAACAACTATCAAAAGAATCTCTAATTAAGATAGAATGTGACCACTTAGAATATGGTACTTATGGTATGGATTTTTATTTACAAAAGGTTCAAAAGTCTAAAATATGTGTTATTAAATCTGAACAAACAGATAATGGATTCTATGTTACTTATACTGAATGTAAAGATTTATATGACTTTTTAAGTGGTGACAACGATGATTATAATGAGACAGAAACATTTAAATATAGACTTACTCTTGAAAAAGAAGAATGTACACCAGAGGGTGATATATAGATAGAGAATGTTATTTTAGCAGAATCTAACTCTATAGAAGAGTTAGAAAATATAGCTTTTGAAAGAGAAAATACACCTGCTCAATTTAGAGAGTTTATTAATAATGAATTATTTGAGTTTAGTGGATTATATACTATAACAAGCATTTAGTTTAAGTTTAGATTAAGTCTAAAATGCTATAATAATATTAAGAAAAGAGAGAAACAAAAATTAAACTCTCTTCCAAAAAGGATTAAAAATGAAATACCTAAGTGACTATATAAATGATAAGCAATCAAAACTGATGGATGGATGTGGAGCATTTTACGCTTTTAGTAATAAACAATTTAATACAAATATTGAAAAGCTTAATATAGACTCAATTAGTGAAGTTACCGATTTAGGTGGAGGTCTTTTTGTATTATCTATTAATGCAAAAAAATTAATAGATGGTTTAGATGAGGTATATAAAAGTGGTATAGAAGAGGATATAAAAGAAAATGGTATAAATAAAATTATTAAAAGAGAATTAGCTAATCATGAAACACAAATTAGTGGAGATTTAGATAGTACATTTGAATCATTAGATGGTTATGGAGTGACTATTGAGCAGGTTCAAGAGGAGTTTAAGAGTTATTTTGAAGAGTGTGTTCGGAATGATTGGTTTTAAGATATTAGAGAGATTAAAATATTTTGGAATAAGAATAAAGATATTTATTCTATTGTATATGTTATTTGTATTAAAACAGATGTTGAAATGTGTTTAAAGAAGGATATAGGTTATTTAAGATTGATTTTAAAGAATCTAATGGTTTATTTAATTTATTATTGATATTTTACAATAGGTACATTTGTTAGTTGGATTGTAAATAGGATTTATTGTGTAAGAAATTAGAATAAAATTATGTCGTCTAATTGTTTTTTATAGCTTTAGCTATAATAAAATAAGTGGACACATCTTATATAGTAGCGTAGCGTTAAGCTATATAAGAAACTAAAAGATTTATATCTAGTTTTAAAATTATTCTTTTACTAACATAGCTAAAGCTATATTAGGGGCGTATACTTATTTTATAATAGCTAAAGCTATTAAAAACAACTATACTTTAATCTTTATTTATTTTTATTTCTACTATGTTATAGTTCATATCTATATTAAAGGTGAACTAATTCATATTTCTATATCTATCTATACTCTTTAAAAATAAATAAAATTAAATCTTTCTTTAAACATATAATAGGCTTTTTTATTTATTTTAAATAAAAATTGTATATAATCAATATATAAATAACTATGTATATAATAAGAACTTTAAGAAGTCTACCAAACCTTCTTTTATAATTAAGAGACTAGCATTTTTGTTAGTCTTCTTAAAGTTCTTATTATATAATCTCTTATTAGAGTTAAATAGTTTATTTGTTTCTCATAAGAGATTTTAAAAGGTAAGGTTTGGTAGACACTATCTTTTAAAAAAAAGAAATCTTTTAAAATTAAAATAGACCCTACCACAATGGGAAAACAAAATGTATAAATTAACAGCTGGATATATTAAAGAAAATGAAGATAATGGTCAAATAATATTATTTGATACATTTAGAGAATTAGTTAATAAACTAAAATATAGTAAATATAGTAGAGAGGCTAATAGTAGTCAAGAGGATAATGTCTTTAAAATGCAAACATCTTATAATTCTAAGTTGTTACTCATTAGTATAAAAGATGAAGTATCACTGACAAAACTAAAAGAAAAGTTAAATGATACTTCCTACTTCATTTATAACAATATGGATAACGGAAGGTTGGTACTTGATACAAGTAATAAATTAAGAACTGTTGAAAGTTTTAATGTTTTAATCCCAATCTCTCGTGATTTTAATGATAAACAAGAGTTAGACAACTTTTATAAATCGTTGAGTAAATACCTAGAAGTTAGAGTTACCAATATTAAATCTTGCGTTATGCCGACTATATGGGTTTCAACAAGTCAAGGATATAATGCAAATGAGAGTGTTATAGATTTAAATATTGAGCAATATAAAAATATTTTAGATGTAGATAATATGCTTAAAATGTTTCCAATTGAAACTAAATTAGTAATATCAAATAGACCTAATACAAAACTATCCTTTAAAGGTATATCAATAGGTGGAGCTGACATTTCTTCAAATAAACAACTAAAACTTATAGAGACTATATTTGATAATTTTTATAAATCAACAAAATTATCTCTATATAATTTAGCTTGTAATCTTCAAGAGTTGAATTTGAGTAAATCTTCAATTCAACAACTAATAAAAGATAATATATTCGATGAAGTAATAATTAATAAATTGGATATTATTTTAGCAGAGATAGAAGATAGAGAATTTACTATTAATGCTAAAATATTGAATAGCAAAAAGAGAGTGGAGATTGAACTTAGTAATATTAGTTTAGGATTATCTAAAAATAAATATATCAAACTTCATAATGAAGAAAGAATAACCGACACTGAACTAGGTAGTAAAGATTTATTTTTTGAAGATGGTGTAAGTCTTTTAAAATCACCTACAAATTCAGGTAAAACATACTATGTTGTAAACCACTTTAAAAAACTTATTAAAGACGATGAGTTTATTATTTTAGTAGTACCAACTCTAGTCATTTATAAAGAACTTGTACAAAATGTTAATGTATATGGTTTTTATAATAAATTTGATAAGAAAGAATTAATTGACAAGAGGATTATTGTTTGTGTATATGATAAACTAAGTAAACTCATAGATTATCAATTTCAATCTTTTAATGAAGATATACCTAGTTTTTTAATGGATAAGTGCTGTGTGTTTATTGACGAGGCTCATAATCTATACTCATCATTTTCATATAGAGAACGAGCTTTAATGGAAGTAAAAGATTTATCAGTAACAAATAGAATTTTTAAAAAAACTATACTAATGAGTGGAACATTTAATGATAAATTGGTAGACATTGATAAGATAATTGAGGTAAAAAGAACTTATAAAATAGATAAAGAATGTAATATATACTATTCCTCCAATGCTACAAAAAGTTGTATTAATTTGGTATTGGAGAACTATAGAGAGGATAACAATAGAGTTCAAATAATATATGAAAAGAATATAGGACACTTAGAAAATTTAGCATTAGCTTTTAATAAAGAAAATATTAAATCTATTGTATTAACTTCCGATAAACAAGATAATGATGAATTTAAATCTTTATATAGGGATAATAAAATAGATAAAGATGTTAAAATTCTTTTGATGACAAACATAGGTGAAGAGGGTATATCTATATTGAGTGATATTTATTGTACACACTCAATAGATAAAATAAACTCAACAACGACAGAGCAATTATCGAATAGAACTAGAAATAGTAAACCAATTCTAAATATTCATTGTGTGGATTCTGTATTAGATAAAGAATTTATAGATATTCCTAAAAAATCTTTGGAATATAAGTATAAAGAATTAACTAGAATAGCTAATGAAAAAGTTAAATACGGACTTATAAACTTTGAGACGAAAGAAAAAGAGGATTTTATGAAGTATTGTCTTTGGAGAGATAGAGATAGTGAAATACTTCTAAGCGATTCAATTATATCACACGAACTATACGAAAATGATAGTAAAAATGAGCTAAACTTTTATGAGGATTATTTTGTTAAAAAAGTCGAGGCTTTATATGATTTTAATGTTAATATTATTAAAGAGAAAACATTTGATAATAAATTAGATATTCCGAATATAAAAAAAGTAGATATGACACTAGAAATATTTGATATTTATAAACAACTAAATAACCCTAGATTAGAAAATTTTATATCAAACAATAAGGATAAATACGATGTAAATGTATTAGAAGTATCCTATCATAATTTTAAATACTTAGATAACTATTTTCAAAGCGATACTATAGAAGAGTATATCAAAAAGATGACTAACAAAACAAAAGGTGTCCAACTACTAAGAGATTATGTAATTAGAAAAGAGAACGGTAACAATTCAAATCAAAATTGGATATTTAATAATATTAAAGAAGATACAACTTATTCAGATAAAGAATTAAAATATCTATTAACAGAATATACATATTTTCGTTTTGGAGATAAAATAAGTAAGAAAGATATAATTACTAAATCAGGTTTTAAAAAGATTATTAAAACATATTTTGAAGTTGAGGAGAAAAGAATAAATAAAAGTAAAAATGTAGATAAAGCATATACAAGATTTAGTACAAAAAAAGAAATTTATATTAAAATGAAAGATAAATACACTCATAATATAACTTTAAAAACGGAGTCCTTAGATGACTTCTTTGCGAACTAAAATACTTATATAAATATCAATATATGCTATATATTTTGGAAAGTTTTAAGTAAATATATAGTATAATCTTTTAAATTTAAATTAACTATCTTAGAAGCCTACTGAAATCTTCTTATAATAGAAATCAACCATTTGAAGTTGGTTTCTAAGATAGTTAATACAAAAGGAATAAAATATGAACTACAACCAACTAGGATATAGAACAAATGAGCAAATATTGAATCATTGTTCGGACATATCTAATAGTAGATATTATAAAGAATTAAGTGAACATAACAACCAAAGAATTGAAGAGATTAATGAGTCCTTTGCTTTAGAGATAAGTGGTTGTTTAGGAGAGGAGTATGAAGAAGATTATTATAATTCATCGTATTCCCCAACTAGAGAAGAAGTAATTATTAGAGATGAGGAAAGAAGATTACATTTTCTAAAAGCTTTTGACATTTACATAAGCAACCCCTTAATTTCATTAGATGACTTTGTATTAAATAATCAAAAAGAATATAATGTAAACGGCTCAATAATTCTTTTTTATAATTTTGAATTTCTATGTAATTATTTTGATAATGATACAATTAAAAAATTTATATATAGCAAAACAGCCAAAACCAAACCTATATTATTTCTAAAAGATTACGCAGAAAGAATAACCAAAGGTAACTCAAATATAGAAGAATGGCTATTTGATAATATAAAAGAATTTACAGAATATACCAAAGATGAGTTAAAAGTTTTGGCTAAAAAATATGAACGAAAAACATATAGTGAAGATAGAAGTGGCAATATAGAATCCTTTAAAATTATCATTAGTGAATACTTTAATACAGATACTTCCAAAGAAGAATTTAGTACACTTGACAAAGTTACAATAAGCCTCAAAAAAGATTATAAAGAGAATGTAGAATTAAAGATAGTATCTATGGATTTTTTATTCTAATTAAGTTTAGATTAAGTTTAAACTGATACAATATACTAAGAAAAGAGAGATACAAAATTCAAACTCTCTTTCAAAAAAAGGAAAAAAATGAAAATGTTTATACCAATTGAATCGGTAGAATTATATAATTATCTAGCATACTCTCAACTAATTATACCTTATGGATATATCAAAAGAATAGGTGGAGAAGGAAGAGGTGGTATTCAAACACACTTCCCTAATCAAATTCTTCTTTCAAAAAACAAATGGGTAAACAACACTCATTTATCAAAAAAGACAAAAAATATTGAAGTATCTATTACAGTAGAAGTTGAAGAAAATTTACTTATTGATATAGGTGATGGTTTTTTCCTTCTTGATGGAGTATTACCCATTAGTGTAATTCAAAAAGTTACATTTAGGAATAAAGACCAAATGCAAGTTACTATAGGTAATATGACAATATCATCTTCTTTTATTCCTAAAGAGTGGGTTGAATTTGATGATAATTCTCCAAAGGGTAACGACTTCATTTTAGATAATCTTAAATGTCCTGTGTTTGAAACCATAGACTTAAGCATAAAGTTAAAAAAGTTTAATAAAATTATGGGAGGTTTGGCTTCAATTAAAAATGAGTTCCCTAAAGATGTAGAAAATTTACTCAACTTCTTTACTCATAAAGATTATCAAGACAATAATATGACTCAACTATTTATAAGAGATATAGGGGATAAAAGATTAAAAGATATTGTGTTTTCAGAAGACCAAGATATTTATATGTCTAATGATATTGTAAAGGAAGTTGCAAAAGAAGAGAATATTGAACTTGAATGGTTTTGTAGAAGAGTAACTAATCGTGATGAACTCATTGATAAAAACATAAGAATGTATAGATATGCTATACTCAATGCACATCGGTATTTATTGAGTTCTAATATTATAGGTTTAACAATGGAACTTTCTAAAATGAAGGAGATTGATATAGAAGAATATAAATATATTTTATTTCTTTATGGTGTAACATCAGGATACCGAAAAATGCCTTTTCGTGAGTATATGGACGATAAGCAAATAAGCTATAAATTTGATTATGATGATGGTAGGGATTTTAATATACTCAATAGATTATTCTCTCTTCTATTCTAATTAAGTTTAGATTAAGTCTAAAATGCTATAATTATACTAAGAAAAGAGAGAAACAAAATTTAAACTCTCTTTCAAAAAGGATTTAAAATGGAAAACAACACAAACTTTCGTACAGTAGCTTTATTTTTACTCAATAGAGTAGATGGTGTATTATTTTATAAACTAATGGGTTTTAAAGATAGAAGTGGATACACAGAAGATAAATTCAAAAAGTTTATCGAAAATAGACTGGAATTTGCTCTTATTCATAACGAATTTTTAGAAGCTTGTTATGAAGAAATCAAAAAATTAGATTATAAAGGTTAATATAATGGAAGTAACAAAAAGATTTATAGTAGATGAGGCAATGATTATTATAGCAGGTCATTACAAAACTACTGTATATGAAGTAGCAAAAGCAATTAAAGATGGAAATATAAAACTTGAAGAACAGCTTAATAGTTTATGTGAAAGAACTTTAGAAGCTTGTTATGATTTATAATAAATACAAAATTATCCAAATCTCCCTAATTTTAAACAAAATTACTATATAATCCCTTAAATAAATTTTAAAGGGTTATATTGAAAGAAACTAAAAATACACCAAAAGCAATTAAAAAAGTCTGCTCATTTTGTGAAAGCAAAAACACAAAGAAAAATCCAATCATTATGGGTAATAATATATCTATATGTAAATCTTGTGCTGAGGCTTCTTTGATTCTTATGCAAATGGATAATCTAAAAAATCTAAAAGGTACTTCAAAAGTTGATTTTAACTATGATAAAACTCCAACAGAACTCAAAGAACTTTTAGATTTATATGTAATAGGTCAAGAAGATGGTAAAAAATCTTTATCTGTAACTATTCATAATCATTTCAAAAGAATTAATAATCCTGATTTAGAAATAGACAAAGCCTCTTTAATAATAGTTGGAGAATCAGGAAGTGGTAAAACATTATTAGTTGAAACTTTAGCAAGAGAATTGGATATTCCTTTAGCTATTTCGGACGCTAACTCACTAACTGCCGCAGGGTATGTAGGTGAAGATGTTGAAAATATCCTCACAAAACTTTATCAAGCTTCCGACCAAGACATCACCAAAACTGAAAATGGCATAATTTTTATCGATGAGATAGATAAGATTGCCAAAATGGGTGAAGGTCGTTCGGTAACTCGTGATGTATCAGGTGAGGCTGTTCAACAAGCTCTACTAAAGATTATAGAGGGTACTAAGGTTAGAATCCCTGTAAATGGTGGTAGAAAGCATCCTGAGGGTGATGACCAAGTAGAAATAGATACATCCAATATTTTATTTATATGTGCAGGAGCTTTTCCTGGTATAAAGAAAACTGAGGGAATATCTATCAAAGCTTTTGGAAGTTCTGAAAATAAACCTAAAGAAGTTAAAGAAAAGATTGATTATGATGATTTAATTAGATTTGGAATGATACCTGAATTAATTGGTAGATTGCACTCAATTACAGAATTAGAACCTATTACAAAAGAACATCTAGTAAAAATTCTAACAGTTCCTAAAGATAATATTATAGGTCAGTATAAAAGATTATTAGGTGTTGATGAGGTTCATTTAGAATTTACAAAGGATTCATTGGATAATATAGCGATTAAAGCACTTCAAAGAAAAACAGGTGCAAGAGGTTTAAGAAGTATTATCGAAGAGATTATGATTGATGTTATGTATAATTCTGGTAAGTTTAAGAATAAGACAGTAAGAATTGATTATAGAGATTCTAAATTTATTGAAGAGGTTGTATGATTGATTTATATAATGGTGATACACTAGAAGTAATGGATAAGCTGATAGAAGAGGGTATACAAGTAGATTCTATAATTTGTGATCCTCCCTATGGAACAACTGCTTGTAAATGGGATTCAATTATACCATTTGATGAATTGTGGTTAAGATTAAATAAATTGATTAAACCAAATGGAGCTATACAAGGTTCTTCATTAGAGATGGAATATAAGATAGAAACTGATAATTTAGATGAATTTTAAATAATATGGAGTTTTATAAGTGTTTTAGTTTATATAAATTTATTGAAGAAGTTGTTTAAATTTAATAAAGATTTAAGTTTAGGTAGTCTATAATACATTATCTAAACAAATAAAGGATTAGAGATGAAACTACAAATTACAAACCATCTAATTCAAAGAACAGGAAACATATTTCCTTTAGAGGGTTTAAAAAGTTTTATGAAAAATTTACTTAAACATAATAAAGACATTATCGAAAAAGATGGTAGATATGTTTTTGAAAATAGATTTAACAAAGCCGTAATTGGAGTTAAAAATAATACATACACATTTATAACTCTTTTTAGCAAAAATAATCGTATAGAATCTTTAGATAATTTTATTAGTTATCAATGTAAGTTCCAAAATGAAGAGGAGTATCTTACTAGAAAATCATTAACTACTCCAAAGAAAATAAAGAAACCTTTAGGGAATATTTCAAAAGAAAATCTAAAGAGAATTAAATTGGGTAGATTTAAAATAATACCTATACAAAAGGAATTTATTGATATATTTAAGGTAAGGTTTGGTAGAAAACCAACATATACTTTAGAGAATGTTGATAACGGATATAAACTAATAGAATTATTGAATTACGATGGTTCTAAGATTAATGTAATTCATGAGAAAACTTTAGAGAATTTAATATTAAAACAAAGGACTGAAGATGAGAGAAATTAATAAATGTTATTGGGGTATGTTCCCTAATGATTGGGTTGATGGTGAGAGTGCATTAAGAACTTGTGGAGATATTAATAGTCAATTTATTATATTTAATAATGATAAAAAGAGTTTTAAATATTGTCCGTTTTGTGGTAAAGAAGTTGAAAAGTTTTATGCTAAAAGAGGTAAAAGTATCTCAAGTCCTTATGGTAATAGATATAAATACACCATCTCAATCATAAATGAAACAGTTATTCAAAGTTTTTCAGAACATAATGCCATTAAAGAGTTTTATACTATTTTAAATGAAAAAAATGATAAACTTTAAATATTTTAAATAAACATTAGCTATAATATATACATAAAAGGAGATAGAGAATATGGAAATAACCAAAAAGGAATTTATATACTATACATTAGAACTGTTTAATGTTATAGAAAATAACACTATAAATAATAAATATAACCTCAACACAGATTACGGATATTTTCACTTTTCTAACGAGAATGATTTAATTATTGAGGATTATTTTAAAAACAATAAATTAAATGGCAAAGAATTAAATAAAACTTTTCATAAATCTTGGGATACAGTTAAAAATACCTCTAAGGAGATATTAGCTATTCATCAAATTATGCACTATATATCAACTTACGGTTCAAATTTTGAAAGTGATGTTTATATACCCAACGAAATTTTAGAATTACCTCAAAAGGATAATATAAAACTTCTATATATAAATTCAGTTAATTCGGACGATATTATAGAGAAATGTTTAAATCTTTTATATACAGGTATAGCATTAAAACAAGATACTATAGATAAAATCTTTAAAATACTATTCTATTTGGGTTATAAATTTACATCTAATGATATAGACAGTATTAAAAATAAAGAAGCATTATGTTTAGTCGCTGATATATCTAATATTATGCCAAATAAACCTGAGGAATTTTTAAGATATTTAATATTTAAATCAACGGGTTCAACTTTATTAATAAAATCAAATGATTTATTAGAAGATATAAAAAATTCGGATTATAACCCTTATGAGTATTTTATTAGATATGATTTAATAAAATTATCTCAAATTTTTAATAGATTTAAACCTATATTTTTAGCTTTTAAATATAAAGACGGTACATCTAAAATTATTAATAAAATTTCAAAATTGAGTAAGAAATATCATAAACCTCTAAAAGAGAATATATTAAATAAAGTTAGTATATATGACTTAAATCTTTATAGGGATATTTTGAAGAAAGCTAAGATATTTGAGTTAATAAAAGCCTTAAATTCATTAAGAAACTATTACTTAAAAGGTAAATTTTATTTGATTAGAAATGGTAAATCTTGGTATAAGGATGACTATAAAGGTCACTCAAAATTTATTAAAACTAATATAGAAGTTATTTTAAAGGAGATTAAAAGTAGAACACAATATAATAAAACAGTGTATTTACCTAATGATATAGAATATAACCTCCCTACCTCTGAAAAACAAATGATAGGTAATATACCTTTTGGTACTAAATTCAAGGGAGATAAGCTTATTGTAGGGGTATATTGGGAAAATTCTTATGGTGCTAATGATATAGATGTAAGTGCTATTAATGTTGATGGAAAGGTTGGGTGGAACTCCGAATACAACCGAAATAATTTAATGTATTCTGGTGATATTACAAACGCTCCCGAAGGTGCTGTTGAGTATATGTACTCATCGGATGAATTCGCCAACTCTTTAATAATGAGTAATATATATTCTGGTGATAGCAACACTAGATATAAAATAGTTATCGGTAAAGGGAATGATACATCTTATAACTATATGATAAATCCTGATAATATGTTTTGTTCTATAGATACTAATTCTGTTCAAAATCAAACTATTCTAGGTTTATTGGAGAATAATGAAGATGATGGACTAAATGATTTTACATTATTAAATACTTCCTTAGGTAATAGAAGAGTATCTAGTGAAGATAAAACCCTTGATGTAATAGATACTCTAATTAAAAAAGTAAATAACCAACTAAATTTAAGGGAATTCTTAGAATTAATTGGATATAATATTACTAATAATATAAAAGAGGCTGATTTAGACTTTTCTTTAGAAGGCCTTACAAAAAATAGTTTTATAGATTTATTATATAAATACTAATAATTAATGGCAAAAGAAGTTCCTATTTTAGATATTTTAGATTTTTTACTTCTCGCCTTTATTAAATATACTTTTATTGGTGACTAAATAAGTTCCTATCAATTACAAAAATTAATGAAAATATACTTATCGTCCCAATAATTCTCCTAGAGAGTTCTTAAAATTTATTTAGGTAGATTTTATAGAGTTTTTAATATTACTTTAAGAGTAAACTGCTATAATTGTAATATCAAAACAAAGGATTTAAAAATGAAAAAATATATTTACACACTACTTGAAGAAAAGAACATAGACCTAGATACAGCTTTTACAGTTATAGGTGAATCTGGTGATAATTTTATGACAGTTGGTGTGATTGTTGAACACATCTTAATAGCTCCTAAATCAGAACAAAAGAACATTAAAAATATGTTGGTTAGAATTGATTTTAATAATGGTGATATACTAGATTTTATTAAACACTTAGCAAAAGCTATAGCAAGATAGAAAATTTAATATTACTTTAAGACTAAATGGCTATAATATAACATAACAAAACAAGAAAAAGGATTTAAAAAATGACAATAACAAATGAGATTTACGGACAAGATATAGATGGCAATAGAGGTTCACTTGATACTTCGGCTGAATTAGATGAATATGATTTTGACGAGGTTAGAGAACTAATCGAAGAGAGTTTTGAAATTGGTCAAGAGAATTACGATATTGAAATTGATAATTTTGATTTTACTGTATCAATATTTGACTACTTTTCAAAAGAAGAGATTGATTCTCTAACTATTGAGATGGAAGCTTTGAGTTAAATCCTCTTAACTATTGGTAGTCTAATTTCAAAGGTAGTTCCATATTTACCCGTATCCACTAATTTTAGATTACCTTTAGAGCCTGTTAATATATTCTTATTTAGATATAAACCATTTCCCCTTATAGAATCCATGGTTATCTTAGTAGTAAAATTGGGTTCAAAGATTTTCTTTCGAGCCTCTTTAGGTATCCCTGAACCATTATCTATAATCCTAAAATAAATAAAATCTCTTTCAACTCCAACAAAATGTACATGAATCTTATTTGAATTAGCGTCTAATGAATTTTTTATATGATTTATCGTAATGTTTAACAAATCAGCATTTTTTAACTCTATATTATGCTTAATAGAGTATAATTTTAACTCATCATCTATCTTAGTACTAAAGTTGGAGTTCTTTTGGGAAATTATATCAAAAGCTGTTTGAACAATATCATAAATACTCTTGTTACCATTTGAATATTTTATATTTTTGAAACCTTTCATTCTATTTAATGTATTGTATATTTGTTCAGAGCTATCTTTGATATAAGTAAAATCTTGAATTATGTTATTTATGTCTTTTTCGTCACATTTACCAATATCTAGTAACTTTAAAAATACACTCTCTATACCATAAATTTTATTATCTATAACCTCAACATGAGAATTTAACTCATGATGAATATTTTCAGTAATCTCAATCATAGCTTTATTACCAAGAAGAGCTTCATTTGCAAGTAAAACTCTCATTGAAGCTTCGGAGTTATTTTTATTGGATAGAAATAAAAATATTAAAAATATAAAGAATATTGTAGGAAAAAGTACTAAAGCTATTCTATCATGAAGTGTAGATATATAAGATGTATCTAAATATATATAATCTTTTGATTGAACATTTAAAATAAAATAATTATAAGAAGTATCCAAATATATATCCTCATAGCTCATTAAATGTTCTGGTTTATTTGCAGTAATGATTGCACAATTTGTAAATTTACACATCTTATCCATAGTATCAAGATACTTTAAATTTTGGGTTAGTAGCTTATTAATGGAGTCGTTGTATAAAAATATAGTGACTTGTTTAGATATAAACACCACAAATAATAAAAATATCACTCCTACTATAAATGTATATCTCATAACCCTAAAAACCTCTTAATGTACTCTCTCCTATCATCAGGATTTAGTTTGGTTTTATATAGTATATATTTGGATATATCTTTAGATGTTATCTCATTGAACTTATCTATCATCTCTTGATTCTTTTTTATGTATGTATTTAGTGTATTCCCAGTAAAAAAGAAATACTCCATATCCTTGTTGATATTATAACACTCCTTGAAAACATCAACACCATCAATAACTATATTACCATCTTTCTCATTATACACACCACCACCTAAAGATAGGTCAAAAATTCCATACTTAATGTTTAGATTACCGTAAGATTTTAGAGTACCTAATAAGTTAAATCCTGCATATTTAGAATGAAATTTGATAATATTAAATCTATCTATTCCAAGATGTTTTAAATCATCCTCTAAAAAACTTAAAACACCGGGATTATCATCTATAATTAATATACTGTCTTTGGTTTTATCAAAATCTTTTAGGTCAATAACATAAGAACATAAATAATTTTTATTACTCTCTTGTATCAGGCATTCATTTTTTCTTATACATTCATTACAATCCATAAGCATATTATCCTTATCTTTTGACAATTTGAATAAGTCCTCCGAAGTGATACCTTTATCTTTTTTTCTAAAATATTTAAATATATTGAACATAAATCTACCCCTTACTATTAAATATAGTAACTATATATTTAATAGATTCTACAAATGATTCAGGTTGAAATATTAAACCAACAACTACACCTAATGAGATTATAAAAATAAAAATAACTTTTACATCGGCAAATGATTCTATGGAGGGTAGTATTTTTTTAGATTCTTTTGAGTTAGATTGTATCATCTTCCTAACTATTTGACTTTTTACATTTATAAGCTGATTGATAGATTCTGTTATAATCTCTTTAGTATCTGTTCTGTTTGTTTCTATTCTATCATTTATAAAAACAATAAATTCTAATATTTCATTTTGTTCTGGATATTTAGAACTAAGATATATAAGATTCTGATGAAACTCCTTAATATCGGTATTAGTAGCATTTAATTGGTCGTTCAAATTTAGTTTTATTTCACTTAATTCTAAATCTAATCTTTCCAAATCTTTAATTATGTTATTCATCACAACCTCCTTTCATAACCTTTAGTTATAAATTCTTTTAATATTATTTATAAAAGTATCTACGATAGTAATATATTATTAGTAAAACTTATAAAAAGTGAAATTTATAAATAAAAACTCTTATAATAAAGAAAAAGAATAATAAATTTTAAAAGTTATAAATTATTATATTCTCATCGTAGATACTTTATTTTATTTTAAGTTTAAGTGAGTATAATATATAAATTTAAAAGAGGATTAAAATTGAAAATAAAAGATAAATACATAACCGAAAGTTTTATAGAACATATAGGATATACCGACTATAAAACTCTTGATAGAAATACTCAAAAGATTAAAGAACTAATGGATTTAGACGATTTAACTACGATTAAGTTTATAACTTTATGCTCAAATCTATCTAATATAAAGTTTCGGATAGAATATAGTAAAAATTTAGAAGATATTGAGGAGTATAATAGAGATTTAATACTTCAAAAATCCTATAGAAATGAATTAGAAAAAATAGTCAAAAACAGTAACAAGTTAGGTATATTACACTGTTTTGATATTGATGATTTGTATCTTGAAGAATTAAAAAAAGATATTGGTAAAAATGAAAGTTATGATAAGTTTATTAGAATATTAGATAAGCAACAAGATGGTATAAGAATTTACTTTTGTGGGTTAGATAAAGATGACGAATATTATAAGTATTCAAAACATTTTATAAATCAAGATATAGATATTAATATGTTTAAGGATAGTGATGAGAAATAAAATATTAGAAATTGTTGCAAAATATGATGAGGTGTCTTATTTGAATATTGAAAGTCTTTTAAAAGATATTCAAAAAGTTCGTAATGTAGATTTATTAGATGCTTATAAAATATATCTATTGAGTAGTGAGATTATTAACAATAAAGATGTCATAGAGTTCGATATAGAATTAGGGATATATAGAGAAAAATCTAAAATATTTTTAAGGAAACTTGAAGATAAATTAGATAATATTTTAAAAGGAGGTAATAATGGTTAAGAAAAGAGATATAGAGATTTTGAAGAGCTATCAAAGAGAAATAAATCTTAGAACTAAATCTATCAAATCTAAGAAGAAATATACAAGAAAAACTAAACATAAAGGTAATGACTAAGTTTAGTTTAAGAGTAATTGGTTATAATTAGAGTAATAAAACAATAAAAACAAAGGATTAAAAAATGAAAACATACACTGATATAATATCAACAGGTTCAATTAAACTTAAAGATGAAAGTATATTAAATATATCAACTATTGATATATTTTCAACAAATGAAAGATTTATAGGTTCAATAGAATATAAATCTAAGGTAACTAAGATAGTTTGGGATGAAAATGGATATACCAATATAAAAGGTTACAATTTTATAGATTTAGGATTTGATAAGCTATTAGATGAATCAAACTTTGATTATATTTGTAGTGATATGAGAGAAGATTTTGGAAGTGGTTATTTTTATGGACATAATGATTAAACAAAGGAAATATATTGAAATTGAAACCTTTTTATCTCTTTTTTACTATATATTCTGTACTGAAAACAGTATTTTTTAAGTTTAGTTTAAGAGTAATTGGCTATAATTAGAGTAATAAAACAATAAAAACAAAGGATTAAAAATGAATTACTTAATAGAAACAAAAATTGAAATCGGTGAACTTGACCAAAATGGTGTAAGTTTAAGAGTTGGAGATATAGGTTATTATAATGATGTAATTATGAAGATATGTCTATCAAAAGATAGAGGTATATTTTTATATAATGAAGAGGAGGATTATGAAGTTATTTTTGGTAATATATCTTTCTATAATTTTACTAAGATAGAAGAAAATACCAAAGATTTAAATAAACAAAATCCTTGGTATGAAAATGATAACAACTTTCCTTGTTTGATACAATCAAGGGTTTTAAATCAAATGAAAGTTTGGGTGCATTATTGTGATATGGGTATTGCTTATGATACAAGAGATAATGGTTATGATGTAGCGAAAGGAAACTACATAATGGTAACAGATGATGAGCTAGATAATTTAAAAAAGGATTTAAAATGAGTACAAGATGTGATATAGGTATCAAAACAAATAACACAGCTGAGATAATTTATTGCCATTTCGATGGATATTTATCAGGTGTAGGTAAAACTCTTTTAGAAAATTATACAGATTTAAATAAAATTGAAGAGTTAATTTCATTAGGTTCTATAAGCTCTTTAGGTAAAGAATCGAATGGAAGTATAAGCCATTCACATAGTAATCCTGATAAAGATGTTACAGTTGCTTATATGAGAGATAGAGGTGAAAAGAATCAAGAGGCTTCGGTAGTTGATATTGATGAGGTTACTGATGATATGAACGATTTTATGTATCTATATGATATAGAGATTAATAAATGGATTTATTGTGATTATAATAATAGAGAGTTTAGAGAATTAAAAATTGAGGATTGTATATGAAAATAAATTATAACAATAAAATGGTTACTTATAGCGAATTAGATGGATTAGAAGATATAAGTATAGGAAATACATACTTGTATAAAAATCCTTTGAATGGTGAAATAATATTGATATTATTGAGAACAATGCAAAGAGGTCAATTAGTGTTTGATGATGTAGAGTATTTAGTAAACCCTACGAATGACAAAAAATTGAGGAATGTATGTTATCCCTTTGAAAAATTTCTATCAAAGACGACTAAGAGTGAATTCTATAGAGTTGATAGTATTATAGAAAACTGAAAGGATATTAGATGAAAGATTTGCTTAATTGTCCTCATTGTGGTGGGAAAGCTATTTTTAAGCTTGAATGTAAACATTTCACAAAACGACTAAATAAAAAAGTACAGTATGCTAGGATTTATTGTGAAAATAATAATCCATTTAGTTTAAGTGATAGATGTTTGTGTAAGACAGTTGTTGCACCAGTTGAAGAGGTAATTCAACATTGGAATAATAGGAAGGATATTTATAAAGATAAACCTACCACACCTAAAGCATACAAGACAAGTATAGTTAGTTTTTAACAATGGAAAAGGAATGGGATAACCTCATAGATATAAATAACTCTAAAAAGGAGTTAAAAATGTTTAAGTGTTGTTATTGTAATACATACCTAATTCAAAATATTTATGTAAATTGGAACACAAAAGGAGTATGTCCTTGTTGTCAAAACAAAATATTTGTTGAGTATTATACATATAATCTTGGAGAGGAGTTCGATTATGAACCTCAACATATATTCAAAAGTGTAAAAAAAGGTGATGGTGATAATGAAAATTATTTAGAAATTTAAAAAGGAATATATTATGGACTATAAAAATAAAATGAAAGATATTGAACTAAGATTAAAATATCTTCAAAAAGAAAAAGAGGATATTTGTGAGCCTTTGAATGTAGAAATAAGAAGTTTAGTCAAAGAGCTTGATAATTTAAGTTATACTGAGGTTTTTAGGTGGATTGAACAAGGTTTAGTTATAGGTTGCAAAAGTCATTGGACTTCACCTTATTATAAATTTGACTATAACGATTGGACAAAATTAGGTTGGGATAGTTTAGAGGAATTTGTTAAATCTCAAAGTTCGGACTTCTACACCAAAGATTTAGATTTAATTTTAGAGGATTAAAATATGTCTATAAAATGTGAAAATTGTGGAAACTTTCTTAAATCAAAAACATTAGACGAATCAAGAGCTATTTGTATATATTTTGACGGTAGAGTATATCCTGATAGAAATGCTAAAAATTGTAAGGGTTTTACAAGACCTAAGTATAATGAACAAAAGAAGAAATATGAGCCAAAGGTAGAGGATTTTCTCTAACCCTTTAAACTCTTCAAAATATCAGCAGTAGTACCAATAGTAAAATTATTTTGAATATTGGTAGTACCCCCAACCTCGTTAGATTCTTTATTCTCTATAGTCTTAATTTCTTGTACAAGTTTTTTAATCTTAAGTTGAGTTTCTGCAACAGAACTATAAGAATCCATAAGTAATTTCATAGATGCCACACTACCTTTTTTAAGCTCTGCATAAGAGGCGACTAAAGAAGAACTAATATCATCCCCATTTGTAGAAGCCATATCCTCCGATAATTTCTTCAAAAGAACTCTTGTAGAGCTTATATCATCTCTTAAAGCACCTCTAACCAATATAAAATCATTCAATAATTCATCTGATTCAATTAAGCTCATATTCAATTCTTCAGGAATATCATCAACTATTTCTAAATCTTTTAAGGTACTCTCTTTTTGTTGAACTAAATTATCCTCTAATCCTTTTGTGGATGTGTCAAATGCTTCAATTAAACCTATAAACTTTTGGGCTTCAATATAATTATCATCTTTTACATCCTCAACTATTTCAGATTCTCCTATGTCTTCATTATTCATCAGTTTTCTCTCCTAATTCATTTATTGTTGATACTAAATCATCAAATTCATATAATTCACCTTTAGAATTTCTTTCAATTTCTGTAGAGTATACACCAATAGCTACGGACTCTATAATACCAGTTTCTTTAATTGGCATATATAGATTACCTTTAAGAGTCACAGGTAAAGATGACTTTATAATTCTTATATCTGTTTCATTAGGTTCAGGTAAATCTGTATCAAAATCTCCTATACTTACAGGTATTGATGTAGCCTCTTCTTGTATATCTAACTCTTTAATTTTTATAGTATAATCAGGGTTAAACATAGGTGCTATTTGCTCAATAATAATACAAGTATCGGTAAATGTTCTAGTTGCTATATGAAGAGTAAAATTAAAATCATAGGCTTGACCATTATATTGGTATTGAGTAATTAAAGGGTCTCCAACTTTAGGTTTTTTATTAATCTTTTGATTTTTGTTTGTATTCCTATCTTGTGCTTTAGTAAATCCATTATACTCTAATACCATTCTTGGTAAAATATTTAAATTACCTGTTGTAAGGTTCTCTATATCATTATCTGATAACATAAAAGCTTTATCCCTATGACCAAACTTTATACTAACAGGAAACTCCGAAATTTGAACATTTGATGAGTTATATCTAGGAACTTGAATATCATTAAATAAATCAAGTAGTGCTATAGTATAATTTTTTATTGATTGATGATGAAAATATTGCATATCTACCTACTTTTAAGATTATTTATAAAAGTTTAAGATGGTTTATGGTATAGTTATAAATATTTACAAAAGGAGATAAAATAAATTTTAGAGATGAATTTATTGAATTAGCAAAAGAGGTTAAATGAAATACCAAAATATAGAAGTATATGATGAGAGTTCTAAATTAGTTCTTTAGTTTATAAAACATATACATCTAAAATAAACGATTTAGAAATTTAGAGTAAAGATTCTAGTAAATTTATGGTTACTTTGAGAAGTATATAAGATTTTCAAAAAAGTATCTACGATTGAATATATTAATTTATAACTTTTAAAATTTATTATTCTTTTCTTTATTATAAGAGTTTTTATTTACAAATTTTGATTATTATAAGTTTTTATTATATATCTTTAATCTTAGATGGTTTACTAAGAATTTAGTTATGTTAATTGATTTTAATATAAATGGAGAATTAGAAGAGATTAAATTATTAAAATAAAAAGTATCTACGATTGTAATATAATAATTTAAATATAATAAAAACTTATAATAATCAAAATTTGTAAATAAAAACTCTTATAATAAAGAAAAGAATAATAAATTTTAAAAGTTATAAATTAATATATTCAATCGT
>Ga0193965_1000026_pt1 | contig 60315 bp, 56 predicted proteins | sample FB_8_MG_FD_140330 | JGI IMG/M metagenome (GOLD analysis project Ga0193965, IMG submission 140330) | Microbial mat bacterial communities from the Broadkill River, Lewes, Delaware, United States - FB_8_MG | ecosystem: Environmental > Aquatic > Freshwater > River > Microbial mats | place: USA... | reverse complement strand
TTGAATCTCTAAATTCTCTTGTGTATTGACTATTTCTCATCTCTTCTTTACCTTTATTCATATTGATATTTTACCTTAGAATCTTTTAATGTTCTAAGTATGAATAAGTGTAGCCAGATCAAACTTTATAAAAATACTTAAACAAAGGAATAAAAGAACTGATAATGCCGATATTAAAATGGCTTTTAGAATTCTTTAACATAAATATCCTCAACTAGTTTTATGTAGCCATTATTTTAATTAAGTGATGTAAATTTCCGTTGATTCTTAATAGTTCAGTAGAGTTTTGTATAAAAAAAGGAAAAGCTTAATTTCCCTTTATTTGTTTTTTATCCTTGGCACTGACGCTACTTTTCCCTACAAACTCTTTTTCATTAGCATTTTGTACAACCAATTTAGCAATAGTATCAGTTTGTACTGCTACATCTTTTGTTTCTGAAGCTATCATAGCATTTTGTTGGGTTTGTTGATCGAGGGAGTTTACAGCATCATTTATCTGTTCTATCCCTTGTAGTTGTTCTTTTGATGCTGTTTCTACATCCAAAATCATATCTAGTGTTCTTGTTATTGATTCGTTCAGATATGTATACCCAGAGATCATATTATCTGAAATCTTTTTGCCACTTTTTGCTTTTAATGTTGCTTTTTCAACCAATGTTTTTATCTCATTTGCAGCTTCTGCACTTCTCGAAGCTAAGTTTCTTACTTCTTGAGCTACCACTGCAAATCCTTTACCAGCTTCACCTGCTGTTGCAGCTTCTACTGCGGCATTCAATGAAAGTATATTTGTTTGAAATGCTATTTGGTCTATTACGCTTATAGCTTCACTTATTGCACTTACTTCTATATCAATTTCATCCATCGCTTTTGAAGTTTGAGTTGCTAAATTTTGTCCACTTGAAACAGAATTTTTTACATCATTTCCATAAGTAGCCATACTTACTACTGTTGTTGTATTTGAAGCTATATTTGAAGTAATTTCTTCAAGTGCGGCTGCTGTTTCTTCTAATGCAGTTGCAGCTTCATTTGAGTTTTTATTGAGTACTTCTACATTATTTAATAATGTTTTACTACTATCTTCTAATGTTAACCCATTCGACTTGTTTTCTACTAACATTGAAGTTATTGCTTCTTGGAGTGCATTTATATCATTTATAAGGTGTTCAAAAACTCCACCTTTTTCTATCCCCTCTATATGGAGTGTATTTGTATAATTTAAAGAGGTATACTCTTCAAGTAAAGTATTTATTTTCAAAAATCTTTCTCTTAAATTTACAAGAGCATTATTTACTGTAGATTTAAGTTGTATAAGTGCTGGATTTGTTGTTTGAGCTTCTATATTCTGTGAAAACCAACCACGAGAAACTCTATTCATAACCGTTTGTGTATCTTCTATAAATTTCATATCTTCACTAATCCCATCATCTATTGATTGCAAATATATATCTAAATCTTTTGCAATAGCACCTAATTCTTCATTGGTATTGAGATTTACCCTTGCATTTGCATTGCTTGAACTCATGAGGTTTTTGATAGCACGGTGGAGTATATTTAAACCATTTAAAATAGTATTACTAATAATGAATGAAAGTAATAGATACATAATTAAAATAATAAGTATTACTATAATGATAGTGATAATAGTTGAAGTTAAAGTATGATTAAACTCCTCTTGTATAAGATTACTTTTTATTTTGAGTTTTTTTGTCAATTCTGTATTTTTGAGTTTTAAAGCTCTCCAAGGCTTTAATAAACTTTTACCATCACTTATCACTAATTTATTTTGATTTAAAGCCTTTTGGTATATATTATTTGCTTGAGTGATAAAACTATTTAATTCTGTAGAAATTATTTTGTAGTTTTTAGAATTGATGTTTTCGACTATATTACCAAATTGTATCACCTCTTTTATACCATTTTTTATAGATTGTAATGGTTTAGGATTTGAATTATCTAGTATATATACATTTGTTGCAGAGTTTACAAGTAAGCCACCTAAAAAAATAGATTTGACAGCATCTATCTCATTAGTTATTAACTTACTATGCTCATATTCTGACTTTAATAAATTTAGATTGTTATTTACTATAAATAAAACCACTAAAAAACCAACTGTAGATAATAATCCTAAGATTATTAATTTTAATTTAATTGTCATGTTTTTAAACATATTTCTTCCTCTTTGTACAAAAATAATCTTATCTTATTTTTATTATTATAATGATTGATTCATTATATATTTTATTTTATTTTATTTTATTTTAATTAAGTGATATTCTTTTAGCTATTTTTATCTATAATAGCACCTTTTTATTGCTTTGAAATAAGCTACTTTAAATTTGACTAAAAACTACAAGGGAACATTATAAATCTTTTAAATCTTTTAAACTACAAACTTTTTATATTAAAAAATAAAAAATATTTACAACTAATAGACAAACTATTACCTATAAGAGATAAATTAAATTATCTTGATACATATAGTCTAACTCAAAGTAAATATAAAAATGAAATATTTTCAATAGACAAGAATGGTATGATTCATTTCTTACATCACCAAAATCTGATAAAATTTGATTTTAGAAAAGAAGATTTAACAGCAAAAAATAGAATAATGTTAAATGTAAATATTAAAAATCAACAATGTTATGAACTGATAATGACTATAGTAAAATTACAATTTAAGTTTATAAACTCTAATAACAAACAAGATTTAGAGTATTTTTCTCAAAAAGATATTTTGAAGTGTTATAAAATGTGTTATGATACAGCAATAGTTGCATCGAATATCAGTACAATATCACATAATACATTTTATAGAGATCGAGATAATAATATATTTAAGTTAACATATTTACTTCCAAAACAACATTTTATTTTATATGTAAAATGTAGATATATTTTAAGTTATAATATAAATATGACTGATAAGGAACTAAGTGTATATCTAAAAAATAAATACGATTTAGATACAACAAAATCAAGAATATATAAAGTAAGAAAAAGATATTTTATACCAAATAAAAAATATAGAGAACAAAATATTTATTGTGATTATGAAAAGAATTATTCTATTAGTTATATTCTAAGTTCGAATAATTTAAAAAAATTTAGAAATATATCTGGAATATATGAACTATTAATAGAGGAAAAGTATCAGTATAATTATCAAAATAGTACTACAGTTTATATAGGTTCAACAAATAACATAAAAAGAAGATTAACACAATATGCAAGTGGTTTTGCACACAGTTTAAAAATAAGAGAATTTATAAATAATAGAAATATATATTTTAGAATTATCAAAACAAATACTTATAAAGAACTTGAAAAAGATATATTAGATGCTTTTAATATATCTTATGGAGAATACCCTATTTTAAATACATATAGAATTTTATAAGGAGAGAGCGTAAAAGATTCTGTGACAGTCATCATTTGTAACACTTATTATAACTCCTGATACTCGTCTAATCTTCCCTCAAAAAAGATAGCTAATTGAGAGATAGTTAGACTCCAATTATGTATTGGTTATAAAGATGTACTAGTAGATGCAATATTAACAAAGTCAGATAATAATACAATCAAAAACAAAAACATAAAATCAGAGATAACTATTTCAGCTCTTATATTTTTAAAAGATTGATAATTAAATTAGGATAGCTTTATTTAGTTATGCAGTGGTCTCGTAATTTAGATTATCGTAACATTAGTTTGCAAGTCATTAAAAACCTTAGTAAAAATTAGTATCATTCTATTTCTTCCAAATAAAAAACTGTTTTATTTTTTGAGCTTGAATGTAAAAAACAATCATGATTATTGTTGTTACTAAGGTTTTTTACGATTGATAGACCTAGTCCAAAACTGCTTGTTTGTCTATTTTTACTTTGAGAGATGGTGAAAAATGGTTCAAATATTTGATTTTTATATTTTTCTTCTATTTCTTCTCCATTATTTCCAAAGATGATCGTATTTTTATCATTTGAGATCTTTATGTAACCTTTTTTTGTATGCCTGATGGCATTTGTAATTATATTTATACATATTCTTTTTAGATCGATTTTATTAAATTTGATGGTTGTTTTTTCATCTATGTTGTTGATGTATTTAATATTATGGTTTATTTCAAGTATAGAAAAAACTTCATTTTGTATAAAACCATATAAATTGATGATTTCTTGTTTTTTATTACTTTGCATTGAAGTTATATACTCTAACATATCGATAGTAAGCTCATTTAAAAAGTTAACTTCTGATTTCATGTGACTTAATACTTTTGGTAAATTATTAGGCGGTATCATGTCATCTTCTATCTCTTCTATATATCCGTTTAAAATTGTAATTGGTGTTTTGATGTCATGTGCCATTGAGATTAAAAGAGTTGATAAGTTTTGATTTCTTTGTTTTAAATCTTTTATAAGTGTATTCATTTGTACTGATAAGAAATTCATACTTTGGTTTATATCATTTATCTCTTGGAGTGTATTTTTAGTCTCATCTTTAAAAAAATTTTCTTTTTTGATATCTTCTAAACGTTCTTTAATAAAATCAAATTTTTTAGAGAGATAACTTCCTAGTAGATAACTAATAAGACCGATTAAAGGTAACATAAAAAGTATAGTAAAGATTATTTTTAAAATCATTGCTTTACCGATGGGAACACCTATGATAATATAAGTAGCAACAGCTGTGATTGTTGATATTATCAATCCTGCTATTATATATAAAATGATAATAAATGCTTTAATCTTCATATATCTTATATCCACTCCCTCGTACAGTTTTAATAATTTCTTTTTTATAAAAAGGTTTAATTTTTTCTCTTATATGATAAATATGACTATTTATTCCTTGCTCGTCAATGTCACCAAAATAGTTGTCATAAATAAATTGTGCTAAGTCACATCTACTATAAACTCTATTTTTATTTAAAATCAAAGTACTTAAAATGAGATATTCACTAGGGGTAAAGTCAATTTTAAAACCATTTATGATAATCTCTTGTATCTCTTCATTTAATATAATATTTGCAATTTTACTACTTTTTAAAGTGTTTATCTCTTCTCTTCTTTTTAGTAAAGAATGAATTTTGAGTGATAACTCTTTTGCAGAGAATGGTTTGGCGATATAATCATCAATGCCAACAGCATAGCCTTTTTCTTTAAACTCCATAGTATCTAAAGCACTAATCATAATGATTAAAGTTTTTTTTGATTTTTGTCTAATTCGTTTGCATATTTCAAATCCATCAGAAAAAGGAAGCATAATATCTAAGGTGATTAAATCATAAGAGTTAGAGACTATTTTAGAAATAGCCTCTTTTCCATCAAGTGCGATATCTATATTATAAACACTTTTATCAAGACGGTTTTGTATAAAGTGTACTATTGTTTCTTCATCTTCAACTATGAGTATATTTTTTCTCATTCGTATTGATTAATCCTAAAACAGATTCTGAAATTTTGTAAATAAAGCATCATTATCACTAACAATAGCATGACAAGATACACAACTTTTAGCATCTCCACCCCAAGATTTATATTGACCATCTTTTTTCACAAATCTTGCATAACCCCAACCGTCAGATTCTTTATGTTTTGTTTTGTCTTTTATCATATACTCTACTCTTTGTATTTTATCTGCTTCAAGAGCTGATGGAAATGTTTCCATATCCTTTACACTCCATCCGATTTTTACTATTTTACTACCATCAGGCATGATGGTTTTCTTTTCTCTTAGTGCATTGTATGCAACTGGATTTGCCAATATATATCGTATTTCATTTTTATCTTTTCTAAAATGTGTTGCAACTATTTGATAGTTTTGATACCCTTCAATCTCTTTAAAAGATAACTTTGTATTTTTCATGGTTAGATTTGGTACTTCTGAATTATCACTTAGATAAACATCTGCCCCAAATAATACTGAACCACAACAGGCTAAACCAATAATCAGTTTACTTAATCTTTTCATACTTTCTCCTTGAATTGTTATGAAGAAAGTATATATTTAGTTTATGGAGATTTAATGAAGAAAATAGTTTATAGCAACTCTAACTAATTGTTTCACTAATACTTTTGCCATTCATTATATACTGAACTGCATCATTAAAATTAAATTCTAATCTATAAACTTTTTACTATTTACATCTTCCAATATTTTTCTTGCAATCGAAGAGGTTTCAACAGCGATACTTTGTGTTTGGCTTGCTACTGATGCATTTTTTTACCTTCATTTGCTCTCTTGTAACATAATATTAATTTCTCAATTAATTAAATCCATTTTGTAATTGTTGGAGTGGGTGTAACATTTTAGATAAGAAAAAGTATAAAATAGTAATAAATATTACCATTGATAGTAAATAGAGCATGATATGTATGTATACATTACTATGCACATTATCAAATACAGTACCATAATCTGATTCTAATACTAAGTACCAATTGACCAAATGAACTTTTCCATAAGATACAATTCTTTCTGTATCATTAACATTGATACTCATCAGTTCTTTTGCTACTACTTCAATAATAGAAGTTTTTTCTTTTAAATAATCTTCAATTACTAAAGATATTGCAGAAACAATTTCCAAATTCGTTTTTTTTATATTATTGAGCATTAATGATCCTTTCATTTTGGTAAAAAATATTATAGCTAAATAATGTATAATTGGGTAAAGATACCTCTTAAGCATTAATTTGATATACTAAAATATAAAATATATTAGGACACATAAATTGCAAAGTAAAATAAGAAATTTTAGTATCATAGCACATATTGATCATGGTAAAAGTACATTAGCGGATAGAATCATACAAGAGTGTGGTTCAGTAGCAGACAGAGATATGTCAGCTCAGGTTATGGATACGATGGATATAGAAAAAGAGCGTGGTATCACTATTAAAGCGCAATCGGTACGACTTAACTATGTAAAAGATGGTGAACACTATATATTGAATCTTATTGATACTCCGGGTCATGTTGATTTTTCGTATGAAGTGAGTCGTTCTTTGGCTTCTTCAGAGGGTGCTTTGCTTATCATCGATGCTACACAAGGTGTGGAGGCTCAAACTATTGCAAATGTATATATTGCTATGGAAAATGAGCTTACACTTATGCCTGTAGTAAATAAGATAGATTTACCTAGTGCTGATCCCATGAGAGTTTTAGAAGAAACAGAAGATGCGATAGGACTTGATTGTACCGATCACAACCTTATCTCTGCTAAAACAGGAGTAGGGGTAAAAGAGCTAATAGATAGTATCGTGGATACTATGCCTGCTCCCACAGGTGATAAACAAGCACCTACAAAAGCACTCATATATGACTCCTGGTTTGATAACTATCTAGGCGCATTAGCACTAGTGAGAGTTTATGATGGAAGTATTAAAAAAGGGCAAATGCTTCGTATGATGAATACAGGATTTGAGCATAAAGTACTTGATCTTATGTATCCACATCCTTTGAAACAAGAAAAAACAGATGAGCTAGAAACAGGTGAAATTGGTATCGTTGTATTGGGACTTAAAACTACAGAAGCTATTGCAGTTGGTGATACTATGACTGATGCAAAAGATCCTACACCTCAAGCAATTGATGGTTTTGAACCTGCTAAACCTTTTGTATTTGCTGGGCTTTATCCTATAGATACAGATAAATTTGAAGATTTAAGAGATGCTTTAGAGCGATTACAACTCAATGATAGTTCTATTAGCTTTGAGCCTGAATCTTCAGCTGCTTTAGGAAGTGGTTTTAGAACTGGTTTCTTAGGTATGTTACATATGGAAGTTATCAAAGAAAGACTCGAACGAGAGTTTAACCTTGATCTCATAGCAACTGCTCCAACAGTTGTATACAAAGTTTTAACGACTTCAGGTGAAGAGCTGATGATACAAAATCCTTATGAGTTACCAAAAGTAAACTATATAGAAACTATCTCCGAACCATATGTAAAAGCGACAGTATTAGTACCTGATGAGTTTTTAGGAAATGTTATCACACTTTTAAATAACAAGCGTGGTATTCAAAAAAAGATGGACTATATAAATCAAAGAGTTTTACTAGAGTATGATATTCCGATGAATGAAATAGTGATGGACTTTTACGATAAACTCAAATCAACTACAAAAGGGTATGCCTCTTTTGATTATGAAGTGATAGGTTTCAGACCAGGTAATCTTAAAAAACTTGATGTATTGGTTGCTGGTGAAGCTGTAGATGCACTGAGTATCATCGTACCTGAGGAAAAAGCACAGTCTCGTGGAAGAGTTTTTGTAAAACAACTCAAAGAGCTTATTCCTCGACAGCTTTTTGAGGTTGCTATACAAGCGAGTATTGGAAAAGATATTATCGCAAGAGAGACTGTAAAATCTACAGGTAAAAATGTAACGGCAAAGTGTTATGGTGGAGATATCACAAGAAAAAGAAAGCTTTTAGAGAAACAAAAAGCTGGTAAAAAAAGAATGAAATCTATTGGTCGTGTAAATGTACCTCAAGAGGCATTTATGGCTGTTTTAAAACTAGATTAATTTCTAGTTTTTTAATCTATTTTAATATAATCCATTTTAATAGCATCCGCTTCAATTTTATTTCTTACAAGATCTAGCTTCCAGTTATGTTTTTTCGCAAACTTGATAATCTCTTGTTCTCTCTCTTCTTGACTTGAAAATAAAAATAACCGTTTTAAAAAGAGTCTCGGAATTTGTATTGCTATGAGTTGAAAATAGTTCTCTTTACAACTACTAGAACAAAAAGCTTTGCTCATTGGTATTTTCTTTTTACAATAGGGACAATTTGACATAGTATCTTATCCTTTCATTTTATTGAATTAGATTTATTAGGAACTTTTTCAAGTAAACTTTGTTCATATACTGGTCTACAATGTACACAATATACAGCATGTGGTTTTGCTTTTAATCTTTTAATTCCAATCTCTTCATCGCACATATTACATATTCCATAAGTTTTATTTTCTATTTTTTTAAGTGCAATATCTATCTCCTTGATCTCTTTTATTTGATTATTTGTAATTGCACTCATATTATGGCTATCTGAAGATATTTCAGCATAATCTGTATCATCAGAAGAGGATTCACAAAGTAGTTCTTTTAATAAGAACTGACTTGAAGAAACACCTTCTAATAACTGTTTTTTTAATAAAATGATTTGTTTTTTTGTTAACATTTGCACCCTTTTTACTGTACAAGATATGACACATTAGTATTTAATGTTTTTATAAATAAATTAATATGCGACTAAGTCGCATTTGTAATAATAGATTAATAATACTTAAATATAACTAAGTATTATGATATAATTATTAAAATGAATGCAAACAAAGATTTAGTTACACTTAAGAGCAATGAAAATGAAAAGATAAAGTTAAGAGCATAAGTGAATAAAAAATTAGTACTGTAAAGCAAAAGAGTTATAAACTTTTTATAGCTTCTTTTATATTAGAAGTTATTGTATACAATTCTTCATCTATGATATTATACGAAACAATACTATAAATGAGTTTCCCAAATGGTCGTATCCACACTCCATTTTTTACACAAAAATCTTGTACTATTTGAGCTTTTGAATCATCTTTGAGTTCTACTACACCAATAGCCCCTATACACCGTACATCTGATACTATCTCTAATTCTCTTAAAGGTTCTAACTCTTGTACAAAAATTGATTCGATATTTTTTACTTTATCTTCCCAGTTTGAATTTAAAAGTAAATCGATACTGGCATTTGCAACACTACAAGCCAAGGCATTTCCCATAAAAGTAGGTCCATGCATGATGACACCTATATCACTATTGGAGATGGTATCGCTGATATTTTTAGATGTAGCCATCGCTGCCAAACTCATCATGCCACCTGTAAGTCCTTTGCCCATACACATAATATCTGGAGTGATATTCGCATGGTCACACCCCCACATAAGTCCAGTATGACCAAATCCAGTGGCTATCTCATCGACTATAAGAGGTATATCATATTTTGTACAAAGTTCTCTAGCAGTTTTCAAGTATTCAGGTGAATGTATTTTCATCCCACCTGCTCCTTGGACTATTGGCTCTACTATCACACCAGCTATTTCATCTTTATATTTTTCTATCGTTTGTCCTAGATTCTCAACTGATGTAAATATATTTTGAGGAAGATACTCTCCATATAAAGAGTGCATACTATTTTGAGGATCACAAACTCCCATACACCCTAAAGTATCTCCATGATAGGCATTTTTTAAAGCTATAAATTGTGATACATTTTTTCCTTTAGCTTTCTTATATAAAATTGCAGTTTTAAGAGCAACCTCGACAGATACACTTCCGCTATCAGCTAAAAATACACTAGGAAGATTGGTTAAGTCTGCTATTTTTTTACATAAAGTTGTTGCAGGTTCATGAGTCAGTCCCCCAAACATAATATGGGGCATAATATTAGCTTGTGTTTCAAGTGCTTTGATAAGAATAGGGTGGTTATATCCATGTATCGCACTCCACCACGAACTCATCGCATCGACAAGTTTTGAGCCATCTTCTAAAAAGATAGTTTGTTTATCTGTACGAATAACAGGAAGAATAATACTCTTCGATGGAAGTGAATTATAAGGGTGCCAAGTGTGTTGTTGGTCAATATTTAATATTTTCATTTGATATTATACAAAAATTTAGTTATAATATCATTCTATTTCACATTGGGGTCGACATGGTATCGATTGGAGCAGTGCGGATTAGTTGCATGTGGGCGTGAATCACCCTTATAAGATTCAACATTTTTTAAACGCAAATAATACAAATTATTCTCCTGCTGTGGCGCACGCTGCATAGATAAAGGACTCGCCTAACGGCTAGAGACCTTGGAGGTTTCCACTACATGATGCTATCTATTGTAGATTATTGGAGACTCACCCCTAGATAGCTTATCGATTTGGAATTGATTTGAACAAATTGAAACATTAAGAATCTTATCTTTACTGTAGCCTTGGAAGTTTGAGCTATACAAAAGAGAAATCTGATCAACTTTATCTAAACATGTAGACGCTAATCTAATCTGTTTTAAGACTGGAGTTCAATCCTCCACGACTCCACCAAGAAAACACCCTTTAAACACTGACTTTATAACGATATGAAATGAGAAATTGAGATTTTATACTACTTTTTAAATATGATTGAATATCTTAATGTATGTTTAGAGTAGTATTTTAATATGTGTTAAGAATTTAATCCTCTACGAGCCATTAAATAAAATGGAATTTGTATCACTAGTAAAAGACATTCAATATTCTTAATTTTTAAATATATTAATTAAAAATTACTAATAATATAATATGTGACAGAAATTGAGACTTTATTTGGATAGAATATGGAATCAAGTTAAATTTGACAAAATTTGTAGTATTTCTTAAATTGTAATGTATATTATAATTTGATTAAAATCTAAAATAATATATGTCGAAATACCTATTATGGTAAGAATAAGTTTTTAGTCAATTATTACAAGTAAAATTGTTGTAATAATGGTATAAAGATTTTTTACATATAATAAGCAATAACAAGGAAAATTATCATGTCTATATCTCCTACAGAGTTAATTAACCCACCAATAATAGAATCAATAGTAGAAATAAAGTTTGATTCGTCATTGCCAAATGAGGCAGTATTTGGTGTTTTTTACAATCTATTAAAAGATGAATATAGGAATATTGAACAGTTAAATACAGCAAATTTACCTAAAGAAGTTATTGTTGATCAACCATCATTACAATTTGCTCCACACTATTCATTAACATCTCAGGATAAACCTTTACATGTTCTAATTGGTCCAAAAGTAATTACATTTAAATATCAAAAGTATTCTAACATTGAAGTTATTTATCCAGGGTGGACAAAGTATATTTATAATGAAATTATAAAAGTATTGAAATTCATAACAGCATCAGGATATATTACTAAAGTTATTAGAGTAGGACTTAGGTCAATTGATTTTTTTGAAGATAATATATTTGAAAACTTAAGATTAAAAATTGAAATGGTGAGCAGAAACTTAGATAATTTACCTAAAAGTTTTAGGTTTACACTAGATGATGAAAATTTTAATAATACAATTGCGATATCTAGTAATTCTTCATTAATGAAAAATAACATTTCAACAGAAGGATCAACAATTGATATTGATACATCAAGAGAAGATAATGTTAGTACAAATATTCAAGATTATTTAGAAAGTATAATTCAAGATGGACATAACGTTAATAAAGAATTATTTTTTGAACTATTAACAGAGGATTATATCTCTCAATTAGAGAGTCAATAATGAATTTACAAGCTATTAGACAATCAGATAATATGGCATATTTAAATTTTGAAAATGATAATAACACTTATAGTAGTTTTGATTTGAATGAAAGTTTATCTGAATATGCTTCTACTGATACAGATATAACAAAACAAAACAAAGTATTACTTTATAGTGTTCTCGCATCTTCTTTTATACTAAGTGGATTAAATGCAGAAATACAGTCAAAAAATGATAATTTTATTAGATTAGAGACTTCTTTTTACACAGAATCAGTAAAAATAGAGAATAGCATTAAAAATAGAGAATAGCATTAAAAATAGTGAATTAGTCTGGATAGATAATTTATTAGATGAAGCAAAAATGCTTACAACCACAAAGCAAATAATGCCTTATTATTCTAAAATAAGTGATTTGATAATAGAAGAAGATTTTAAATCTTATAACAAAATATTAAATAATATTAAGATAAATGAGATTCATGAGACATTAGTTCTTTCATTATTGAGAGTATCTTATTTAAAAAGAAAAAAAATTAGTTCATGGAATAATTTTTTGGATGAAGTAAAAATAGATTTTCATGATAGAGGTCATGATATTAACAAATTATTAATAGGGTTAATTTAATTATATGGTAGTTAAATCCAAAGATACACATAATGTCAATGAAATTGACAATGTATGTATAGTAATTAATAATGAAGATCCAGACCAACATCATACGGGATTTTTTTTTAAAAATACCAAGGATGAAGTTAAATTCTTACATTTAGCATGGTTTGACCACTTATTGTATGAGGATCCTGATGAGAAATATTTTTGGTTAGATATTCCAATTGATAAATTTAATTTAATGCAGATGCAGATGTTTTTGGAAAATATTCATAATAAGAATAATCAAGAATGCTCATATGGAGTTGCCCTTGATGGAGTTAGTTTTAATAATGATGGAAATTTATTACAAGAAAATTTGCACTCAGGTTTAACTTGTGCTACCTTTGTTATGAGAGCTTTAGAAGCACAAGGTTACAATTTAATTAATTTAGATACTTGGGAAATAAGAAAAGAAGATAAAATTTGGCAAGAAAAAATTATAGGTGCATTGCAAAATTATTGGAAAACAACTCCTGCCTTTATAGAATTCCAAAAAAACTATATAGGTAAAGTAGCAAGATATAAGCCTATAGAGGTTGTTGCAGCAGCAAATTCAGAGGAGATACCTCTAAACCAAGACAAAGTAATTGAATTATCTAAAAAACTTTTAAAAATTATTCAATAATCATTTATTGTCCATTTTATTAATTATGCGTAATTGGGTAAAGGAATAGAGAGATTAAATAAAATCCCATCATTTTTATTAATCGCACTTATTTTTCCTTTTAATTTGTAAATAATAATTTCTTGAGCCAAATATAGTCCAATCCCAGAAGAATCACTTAAAGAATAATTTTTTTCAAAAATTTTATCTATATCAGAAGATACTCCTTTTGCATTATCCTGAAAAGTAAATGTTAAAATATCTTTTTGAATGATTACATCAATTTGAATAAGAGGCTTTTCAATCTTTTTTTCTTTAAAAATCTTATAAGAATTTTCAAAGAGAATCATGAGTACATTTAGAAAATAATTCTTTTGTATATGAATATGTAGATTTTTATCAAAATTAAAATTTATCTTTATATCTTTTTTATCAAACTCATTTTTGATTAGATTTACCAAAAAGCTTATCTCATACCAAAGATTTATATCTTCTTTTTTGGAATCAGATTTATAAAAGTCTAACTGACCTAAAGCAGTATCTTTTAAAAAAATCGTTGTATTTTTTATGTTTTGAAGATTTTTATTTATAATGTTATCTATATTTTCATCTTCAAATTCTCTTGCTACTTCTATATGATTTATACTATTAAATATATTATTTATAGGGGTTTTCCATTGATGAGAAATATTTATCATCGTTTGCCCTATAAATGAAAGTTTTGAATATTCATTTAAAAGTTGTTTGTTTTTATCATTATCTTTTTTACTTAAATATGTACTATGAATCAGTGCAATTCCAAGAAAAATATCTTGTCCAATAGTCCCTGATGCTAAAGTATAATAAAAAAAATCACAATGATCCATAAGTCCAGAAAGTACCAATAAGAATGATGTAATAAAGATAAAAAGTATTATATTTGAAATAAGATAAAATATTGAGCCTTTTCTTTTATCTATAAACATAATAATAGAAAATATAAAGAGAGTCAACATAAGTAAAAAACTCACGATATTTGTATATTTAGCACTATATAATAGGTCTTCATTGAAAGGATAAAATAGTTCTGCTAGAGCAAAAATTGCATTTAAAATAATCAATGCTTTTAAAATATTTTTAAAAATTCTATATTCATCTTTTTTTAAATCAAAAAAATAAAAGGGAAATATTCCAAGTAAAACGGATGCAAAAACTGGAAAAGAAAATCCAAAAATTGTATTTATATATATCGGTATTTCATATTGATAAAAAAAACCTGCTATTGTTAATTGATAAATGATACTAAATATAGTAAAAAAGGCATAAATAAGATAAAATTTATTTTTTAATAAAAAATATAAAATAAATGCAACTATAGTTCCTATAAACAAAATACCAAATAAAGAAGAGTAAATCATCCCTTGTAAATTGTAATAGTTAATAAAAGTATTGATATTTTCTATATTCCATCGTGCATCCATATTACTATGTGTTTCTTGCTTAATAAAAATAGAAACTTCTTGAAATGGTTGAAGTTCAATATCAAAATAGGAAGTTCTAAAGTGATTGTCTCTAATTTGGTGTTGTCTAAAGTCACCCAAACTATATGTTTTTTGAATTTTATCCTTTTGAGTAATATATACATTAATAAGATCAATTCCACTTGTTCTATTACTTATCCTTTTTTTAGATACAGTAGGAGAATTATTTTTTATATGAAGTTGTATCCACAAATTATTTTTAGATATACCAAAATTATATTTTGCTAAAGTAAGAAAGCTATTTTTAGTCTCTATAATATTCTTTATAGTTAATGATTTTGTATTATCAATAAAATATTTTTCTTCTATAATTAGAGAGTTTGCAATAAGATGAAAAGTAAAGAGGCTTATGAATAATATATATTTTATCACTTAAAAATATATCCCACATCTTTTATATTTTTGATACATTTTACAGGAAGTTTTTTTGAAATTTTATATATCAGGGAGACCAAAGATTTTTGATTTGTTGTTTCTAATATATCTAAAAGTTCGTCATAGGGTATTGTTTTTTCTCTATTTGCTAAAAAATATTCGAATATTTTTATTTCATATAAGGTAAGGCTTATCTCTTTTTCATCTACATAAAGAGATTTTGTTTTTTTATGATAATAGCAATTATCAGTAATAAAAAATCGTAATAAGCCTTTTCTTTCAACTATTTTTACAAATTGATGCAATATGCTTTTTAAATCAATTAATTCATAAGGTTTTACTAAATAATCCAATAAATTCAACTTTAAAGCATTTTTTAGTTTTACTTTATCATCATAAGAACTCATGATAAAAGCAGATATAGTATCATCAACTTCTCTTACTTTTGATAAAAACTCGTATCCATTCATAAGTGGCATATCATAATCTACGATTAAAAGATGACATTCATTTTCACTATAGATATTTAATGCTTCGACACCATTATATGCTATAAAAACAGATTTAAAGTAGTATTTTAGTATATGTTCTAAACTCTCACAAGCTTGCGTATCATCATCTACATAGAGTACGGTTAATTCTTTTAATATTTTTAAATCATTCATAATATAATTATACCATATCAAAATCAACACAAAATCAATGAGAAATTTTAAAATTTACAAGTCTGTTGACTTTGTGTTGATTTTAGGATGTTATAATGAATAAAACTATTTAAATAGGAAACTTAATGAAATACTTATTTTGTATAACTCTCCTCTTCAATTTAATTTACTCAAGCGAAACCATTACTATTTTTGCCAATAACTACAAGCCACCAAAAGTATGGACAGAAAACAACATCCATAAAGGGATATTAGTAGAGGTTATTCGTTCTGTTGAAGATGAACTTGATGTCAAGTTTGATATCCAAACCTACCCTTGGGCTAGATCATATAAAATGGCAAAATATGCAAATGGTGGTATCATAGGTATCTCTTTAACTAAAGAAAGAAAAGAAATATTTGATTTTAATACTGTACCTTTGTTTCTTGATACGATGATACTTATAACCAAAAAAGGAAAAGAGTTTCCTTTTGATAAAATAGAAGATTTAGAAGGTAAAAAAATAGGATATTGTCGAGGGTGTAGTTTTGGTAAAATATTTGAAGATGCCAAAAAATATTTTATTCCTGTAGAAACTGATGACAGTCGAGAGCAGAGATTGATGCTTTTACTTCACGACAAAATAGATGCTGCACTTTTAGGACCAGGTGATTTTGCACTTAAAACTATTTGTAATAAAAGTAAAATGTTAGAATATTCACAATTTACTGTACTCAAAAAGCCTTTGATAGTTGACCCAAATTATTTGGCATTTTCAAAAAAACTAGATAAAAAAGAGTTTTTAAAAAAGTTTGATAAAGCATTACAAAAGAAAATTGATGAAAAAATGATAGAAAATATTTTGAAAAATATGATTGAGAAAGAGTAAATGATGAAAATATTTATCCTTATTATATATGTACTTCTATCATCTCAAATAGTTATTGCAAATGATACAAACAAAAAGATAGAAAATCTAGCCTCGACTATTGCAACACCTTTTTATAATGTGTATAATAATAATGTAGTAGAGATTCTTAAACAACATATGCTCAATAATCAAGAAGTACAGGCTATTAAAGTGTATGATAGTTTACTTTCTCAAACCTCTGTTATCGTATATAAAGATGAAGAAAAAATTAAGTATCTCTTAGATCAGGATTTTTCTAAAGATTATATTTTACCTAATAGAACATATTCAACCAAAATAGTCAAAGATAAAAAGGATATAGGAATTTTGACTATCTACTTTTCTTTAAAATTAGGAAAAGAAAGTTTATCAAAAGAAGAAAGTGCGTATCTTAATAGTAAAAAAGATATAAAAATGTGTGTAGATCCAAATTGGCTTCCTTTAGAAAAAATAGAAAATGGAAAACATATAGGTATGGCAGCTGATTATATAGAACTTTTTAGTAAAAATCTTAATATTCCTATAACACTTGTTGTTACAAAAAACTGGCAAGAATCATTGGATTTTGCAAAAACTAGAAAGTGTGATATATTTTCACTTGCGTCAGAAACACAAAAACGACAAAAATATATGAACTTTACAACTCCATATATAGATGTACCTATTGTACTAGCTACTAAAATAGGTATGCCATTTGTAGATACCATAGAGCAGGTTAAACATAAGAAATTAGGAGTTGTAAAAGGATATGCACTTCAAATAGATTTTAAAGAAAAATATCCAAATATTATTTTAGTAGAAGTAGATTCGATACACGATGGTTTGGATAAAGTGAATAATGGTGAGATATTTGGATATCTTGATAACTCATTGGTTTTGAACTATCATATACAAAGACATCACATAGGAAGACTTTCTATTTCTGGAAAATTTGAAGATCATTATCGTTTTAGTGTTGCTACAAGAGTTGATGAACCATTACTTTTAAGTATCTTTGAAAAAGCAGTTTCATCTATAACCAATAGTGAAAAGGAACTACTCTATAAAAAATGGATTTCTGTTAAAATTGAAAGAATCAAGGTTATAGATTACTCTCTTGTATATCAAATTATTGCTATTGCTTGTGTACTACTAATCTTTTTTGCACTTTGGAATAGAAAAATAACAAAAATCAATAAAGAGTTACGACAAGCAAAAGATGAGATAAAATTATTGGCATATACAGATAAACTCACAGGACTTTATAATAGAACAAAACTTGATGAACTTTTTGAGCTTGAGATAGAAAAATGTAAGCGTTTTAATCATTCCCTGATAATTGCTATACTTGATATTGATTATTTTAAAAAAGTAAATGACATATATGGTCATCAAGTAGGAGATACTGTTCTTGCAGAGATTTCTATGCTTTTACAACAAAATGTAAGAACTACAGATCATATAGGAAGATGGGGAGGAGAAGAATTTGTGATAATCTGTACAGAAACAGATAAAGCAAATAGTTTGTATTTTATAGAAAAACTAAGAGCCAAAATTGCTTCCTATGATTTTACGACTGTTGGAACTAAAACAGCAAGTTTTGGAGTAGCACAATTCCAAAAAAATGACACAATAAAAACTATCATAAAAAGAGCAGATGATGCACTTTATACAGCAAAAGAAATAGGGCGAAATAGAGTTGTTTTTAATTAAAAACTTTATTTATATAATAGTCTTAAAAGTATTTTTTTTAACTACTCTCCAAAATTACTAAATGCAGCTTCAACATTGGTAATACTTTTGTAGTTTGTATTTGTAAAGTGGACTTTTTTTGTTTTTAGATCACATATTGCTATTTTGAAACTAGAGCCTATATAGGGTTCTACTGTGCAGATGATTTTATTTTTAACTTGTCGTGTTAGATAAATAGTACCTTGTAAAGATGAAAAAAAATACTTTGGATAACTTAAGGGTGTTATCTCTACAATGGCTATGGATTTTTCATTTTCAAGAGTTTGTACTATAATCGTAGCATCATCATAACTTTCAAATTGAACACACCAGTCATCAAAATTTTTATTAAAGTTTTGTAAATCCTCATCGAGAAATCCTCCAGCTAAAGATTGTAAAGCAAAAATAGACATGAAACACCTTGAGATATATAATTTTTAGGAGGGATTATACCTTTAAATCTCTTATTTTACAAAATGACTTATTGTATAATTTATCAAATTAGAATAGATAAAACGATACAATCCATTTAATAAACACAATAGGATTTTATATAATATGCAAGCTGTACTACAATCAGAATTAAATTTATTTCAAACTCATAAGTTTCCTAGAACTCGATATCAAGGAAGTAAATACAAATTACAAGCTTGGATAAAAAATCATTTAGAAAAATTAAACTTTGAAACGGCATTAGATGCATTTTCAGGGACAAGTTCAATTTCTTATATAATAAAAGAGATGAATAAAACTGTTTATAGTAATGATATACTTAAATTTAATTACTATATTTCAAAAGCATTAATAGAAAATAATAGTGAACAAATTACAAAAGATGATTTTGGTGATATTATAAAAAAAAGAGATGATTATAAATATTTGTCTTTTATAAAAGATACATTTCAAGATATATATTTTCTTGAAGAAGAAAATGAATGGCTAGATATAGTAATTCAAAATATCAATCAATTAAAAAATGAAAATAAAAAAGCTATGTTTCTTTGGGCTTTATTTCAATCGTGTATATCAAAAAGACCATATAACTTATTTCATAGAAAAAATTTGTATGTGAGAACTTCTGATGTCAAAAGAAAGTTTGGCAATAAAACAACTTGGGACAAACCATTTGAAGAACATTTTTATAAATTTATAAAAGAGATAAATTCTGCAATCTTTGATAACAACAAAAAGAACAAAGTTTATAATAATGATATTTTTGAACTTGACATAAAAACAGATTTAGTTTATTTTGATACACCTTATATTCCACAAAAAGGAACTCTGACACATTATAGAGATTTTTATCATTTTTTAGATGGATTAACAAATTATACTCAATGGCATAAAGAGATTGATTATAATAGCAAACATAAAAAATTACAATCTACTTATAATATTTGGGAAGATAAAAAAAATATACTCAATGGTTTTGAGAATTTAATCAAAAAATTCAAAGAGAGTATTATTGTGCTTTCGTATAGAAGTGATGGTATTCCTAGTATAGAAGAGATAAGTGATATACTAAAAAAGTATGGAAAAAAAGTAACTATTGAAACTATTGATTATCAATATGTATTATCAAAAAAACAAGATTTAAAAGAAGTGTTAATAATAGGGAAATAAAAAGAGGAATAAAATAATGATAAAAACAAATAAAAGTTTCGAAGAAAAGTTTAATGAATTTATACCAGAATTAACAAAGGCATTAACTGTACCCAATAGTACTGATTGGACTGTAAAAGGTTTTATTGATTATTATCAAAATATTTATTCAATTAGCACTGATACAAAAGTTGTTTCAAAAGTGATAGAACTAATGATATTTCCAAAGTTTTTGGAGTTTGCACAAAGAAATAATTTACAATTAAAATTATCTTCACATCAAAACTATTATCCTGATATTACATTTATTGATTCTGATAAGAACAAATATGCTGTTGATTTAAAAAGTACCTATAGAGCAACATCAACAAAAGTAAATGGTATGACACTTGGTGCATTTACTGGCTATTTTAGAAATAGAAAATCTACTAAAAATACTCTTTATCCTTATGGTGAATATCATAAACATTATGTATTTGGAATAATATATTCAAGAACTGATATATCAAATATTGAGGATTACTTTGTTACTTTAAAAATCAAATCAACAGTAAAACTTAAAAAAAGAATTACTGAATATATTAACGAGAATACAAGAGAAAAGTGGAATAATATAATAACCGAAATTCCAAAAGAGATAAAGTTTACAAGTGAAAATAAAAGAATTGTTGATTCATATTTGATTAATGAAACAACAACTTACAATCTTGAAAATTTCACAGAGATACAATCTGTTGTTAAAGATTTTGATTTTTTTATACAAGAAAAGTGGAAAATTGCACTTGATAGACCAGGAAGTGGAAATACAAAAAATATAGGTTCTGAAACAGAAATAAGTAAATTAAAATCTGGAAATGGTTTATTTAAAAAAGAATTTGGAGAAAAAGGAAAAAAGATATTTGATGATTATTGGATGAATTATGAGACAAAAGATATGGCAAAGGCAGCTGAACGAGATGTGCCAAGATTTAAAAATATTGAAACCTATTTAGACTGGGTTCAGTCTTTAAGTAATCAATAGTAAATAATACCAAAAAAAACAGGAATAAAATGAACAATACAGCTCAATCTAAAATGGGTTATTATTTTATAGTAACAGCAAGTATAATTATCGTTATGTATGGAGTCAACGAGGCTGCTCATCTTATAGTACCTTTTCTTTTTTCACTGTTTTTATCGGTGATATTATTGCCTTTTTATAGTTTTTTTAATGATAGAGGTATCCCGAATACTGTATCTTTATTTCTTATTATGGGATTTTTTCTTTTAATTATCTTTTTTATTGGAAAATTATTGAGTATAAATATCCAACAATTTAATCTTAATTTACCTGAATATACGAGAATATTGTCTATTAAATATCAAAATTTTTATCAGTATGCTTTGAGTTATGATATAGAGATACCTGTGTCAAAATTGGATAATATTATCAATACCAAAAATTCATTGTCATTTGCTACACAAATGATAGAAAATCTGAGTGCCATATTTACAAATAGTTTTGTTATTCTTTTTACGGTGATTTTTATGTTGTTGGAGTCAAAATTTTTTTCATATAAGATTAGACTTATTTCAAAACATAATCAAAACAATACAGCGGTGCATATCAAATCTATTATTAATCATATAAAAGAGTATATGGTATTGAAAACAATTGTCTCTTTGATGACAGGTGCTGTGATATGGATAGGATTGACAATCATAGGGACTGACTATGCTTTTTTGTGGGCTGTTATTGCATTTTTGTTTAATTATATACCTAATATTGGTTCGATTATTGCGGCTATTCCTGCTGTATTGTTGACACTTATTCAGTTTGATTTGGAATCTGTTGGACAAGTAGCTCTTTTATATATTGTAGTCAATGTCATCATGGGTTCTGTTGTTGAGCCTAAATTGATGGGCAAAGGGTTGGGATTGTCTGCTTTGGTAGTGTTTTTATCACTTCTTTTTTGGGGAGGATTATTGGGAATAGTGGGTATGTTATTGGCAATACCTTTGACTATCATCATCAAAATAGTACTTGATAGTAATGAAAATACAAAATGGATAGCGATACTTTTGGGAAATAGCGAAATAAAATATGATCAGATTAAGATAGTTTAACGTTTAGACATATCTTTGATCTTTACAGATTCTTTCCCCACAAATTCTTTTTCATTTGCATTTGATACTATAAGTTTAGCAATAGTGTCTGTTTCTAATGCTATGGTGTAGGTATCTGATGCGATATGAGCATTTTCTTGTGTTTGGCTATCCAAAGAGTTGATTGCATCATTGATCTGTACAATTCCATTTTGTTGCTCTTTTGATGACGTTTCTACATCGTGAATAAGTTCAATAGTTTTTGAGATATTATCATTGAGATTGATATAACCTGATATCATTTTATCAGAGATAGTTTTTCCTTCATTTGCTTTTTTTGTTGCTTTTTGTACTAATGTTTTTATCTCTTTTGCAGCTTCTGCTGATCGTGAGGCTAGGTTTCTTACCTCTTGTGCAACGACTGCAAACCCTTTTCCAGCTTCTCCTGCAGTGGCTGCTTCGACAGCTGCATTGAGTGATAAGATATTTGTTTGAAATGCAATTTGGTCAATAACACCAATGGCATCATTGATAGCATTTACCTCTTCATCTATCTCATTCATAGCAACAGTTGTTTCTTTTGCTAAGTTTTCTCCATCATTTACAGACTGTGTTACTTGAATAGCTAAGGTTCCCATTTTATTGACAGTGCGTGTATTTGTAGTAATACTTGTAGTAACTTCTTCAATTGCAGAAGTTGTTTCTTCTAAAGCAGCAGCTGCATCAGTTGAATTCTTATTGAGAATCGCAACATTCCCTAATAAAATATCACTACTTTGATCAAGGGTAAGTCCATTTTCTTTATTTTCAATAAGCATTTTTGTTATCGCTACTCTAAGGTAATTTATATCTTTTAATAAAATATCAAATACGCCACCTTGTGCAATATTTTCTATTTTTAACTCTTTTCTATAGTCAAGATCGACATAACTTTTTAATATATCATTGATTTGTACAAATCTAAGAGTCAGTTCACTGAGTGTTTCATTGATGGTATTTTTTAGTTGAATAAAGCTAGGATTTGTGGAGCTTGCTTTTATATGTTCAGAGACTTGTCCACTTTGCACTTTACTCATGACTGCTTGTGTATCTTTTATAAATTGGTTGTCTTCTTGGATATTTTTTTCTATAATTGTGATATTTGCATCTATATCTTTTGCCATCTGACCAAATTCATCATTTGTATTGAGTTCGATCCTTGTTGCATTTATAGTTTTTCTATTTAGAAAATCAAAAAATCCTGATATACCATTTTGTACTTTTTTGAGTGAGTTCAAAATTGAACTTACTATAAAATAAGATAGTATTGCTATAAATGTAAAACCCATTGATGAAAATATGATCATCATCGTGGTAAGGTTAGTATTTAACTCCTCATATTCTTTGATAAATTTACTATCTTTTTCTTTATTTTTTTCTCTCCAAGCTTTGAGTTGTTTTTTTAATGGTCTCCATTTTGATGAAATATGTTGAATAATTTTAGCATCAGTTAAGCTACCGTTATTAGCATCATTGATTAATAAATTTATATCATTATGATAAGAGGAAAAAAGTTGGGTGATATTAAATTTTTTTACACCTTGACTATAATGTGAGATAGTAGGTGATTGGAGTATCTCAATTTGTTCAGACATTGTACGAACAGCTTGTTTAAGATTTCTAAATGTTTTTGTATCTTTGGGATTTATATACACACCTCTTAATGCAGATGTAATTTGTAGACCATTAGTAAGTGCTTTTACTACTGTACCTCTTATCTCAATAATATTTTGCATCTCTTCAAACTTTTTTTGCTGATGATTTAAATTGACATTTACAAATATATTGATCCCTACAAATGTTATTAAAAATATCATAACGAGTGTAGACAATTTATTTTTTATACTCATACTCTTATCCTTGTATTATTTCAACAAGCTTTTGTAATTTTATTTAAATCTAAAAAGCTTTTACTGAAATAATTATACCAAAATAATCTACAAAATCATTGAATTTGAATTGAAATTTAAACTATTTTGTTTATATCCTAATAATCATATGCTACTTTATATTGGGGATCATCTTCTTCATAGGTACAAAACTCTCCTGCATTAGTTATGATAGATTTACATTCACTACTTAAGTGTCGAATTTTGATCGTTTTATTTTCTTCCAGATATTTTTTTGTAATCGCATCAATAGCTTCTACTCCACTAATATCCATAACTCGTGCATTTTTAAAATCTAAAACAATCGAGTCTGGATCGTGTGCAATATCAAATTGTTCATTAAAAGAGGTAACACTTCCAAAAAATAAAGGACCATCAAACTCATAAATTTTTGTACCATCATCTTCTCTATGTGTTTTTGCAAATACTTTGGCATGTTTCCATGCAAATACAAGAGCCGAGATGATCACACCAGAGATAACTGCAATAGCTAAATCTGCTACGATAGTGATGGCAGTAACAGTAAGGAGTACAAAAGCATCACTTCGTGGCATTTTTGTCATTCGTGCAAAACTACTCCACTCAAATGTCCCTATACTGACCATAAACATAATTCCTACTAAAATAGCAACAGGAATAATATTTAAAACTTCAGTGAGTGTAGCGACGAGTAAAATTAGACCAAGTGAAGCTACAATACCCGATAATCTTCCCCAACCACCTGATGTATAGTTGATGATAGATTGACCGATCATCGCACATCCTGGCATCGCTCCAAAAAAACCGCATGCTATATTTCCTGTCCCTTGAGCGATACACTCTTGATTTGCACTTCCTCTTTTGCCACTAATCTCATCTAAAACAGAGAGAGTCAATAAAGACTCAATTACCCCTACAAGTGCAATGATAACAGCATAAGGTGCGACTAAAATGATGGCATCAAGATTGAATAACACTTCTGATACTTGAAACGAAGGGAGCATTCCTGAAAATTCTGATAAATTTGCCAAATCTCCTACAAGTTTTGTTTCGGCTCCTGTAAAATAAACCCCTAAAGTAAAGACAACAATTGCTAAAAGTCCAGCAGGAATAGCACTCGTAAATTTGGGTAAAAAATACATAGTTGCCATAGTCCCTATAATAATAAGATACATCAAATACCCAGCACCATCCAAAAATTTAAACTGACTAGTGGCGATAACTATGGCAAGTCCATTTACAAATCCATGTAAAGCAGGCTGTGGGACTAAACGAATAAATTTACCCATCTTAAAAACACCTATTGCTATTTGGATCAAGCCAGCAAATACAGCTGTGAGTGTGATATATTGTACAATACCAAAAGATAACTCTTCTCCTGTGATACCTTGTGCTTCGAGTAGAGTTTTTGCAGCCATACTTACCCCTACAAGGACAATAGCAACAGCTCCAGTAGCCCCAGAAATCATCCCTGGTTTTCCACCCATAATAGCAGTAATAAGTCCCAAAATAAATGCAGCATAGAGTCCAACAATTGGGCTGACTTGTGCAATAAAAGAGAAAGCGATAGCTTCAGGGACTAAAGCAACTGCAACGACAAGTCCTGACAATATATCATTTTTGGCACTTGTGCCGATAAGTGTTTCTTTAAAGTTTAACATTCTTTTCCTAGTTATAAAATATTTTGGATTTTATCCTAAAAGTGATTAAACTTTATAACCACACAAATTTATAATTATTTAAGAGTAGTTGTATCTTGGATATAGCTATATTCCCCTAAAATACTCAAAGGTCGTATAAGTTTGAGAAACTCTTTTTGGTCATTATAAATCTCTTTAAAAAGTTTGTTTTCTTTTGAATACTGTTCAAATACTGTAGTTGTAGACTTTTTTAGTCCTTGCAAAACAGCATCTGGTAAGGAAAGGATTTGTATATTTGGAAACTCCTCTTGTATTTTTTGTAATGCTTTTGCTGAAGTATAAAGATTTTCTATAAAAACATCTGTAGCTGCTATTTTTATAGCTGATGTAAGAATTGATTGATAATTTTTTGGAAGAGATTCAAATGCTTTTTTGTTCACTATAAATTGCATATGGGAAGAGGGTTGATCCCAACTTTTGTAGTAATATTTGGCAATTTTATGAAAGCCCATTTTGATATCAATACTAGGGGATATACCATTGATTATATCCAGTTTACCTGTTTTGAATGCTTCTAAATTTTGGTTGAGGGGAATATCTTGTAATTTTACTTTATAAAAAGAGAGTATCTCAGATATAATGCCATTTTGATTTATTTTGAGTCCATTCAAATCTGTTAAATTACTAATCTTTTTTGTAGACCACCCAAACATTTGTGTATCTAAACTCCCTCCAGGAAAAGATAATACACCATATTGATCAAATACTTTAGACATATATTTTTGCCCTTGACCATAATAATACCATGTATACTGCTCTTTTGATGTCATTCCAAAAGGTGTACCTCTAAACCAGATAGTATTGATATCTTTATTTTGCATAGCCAAAGAAGAGGTGTGTCCTATCTCATATGTTTTAGCTTGAACTAATTCTAAGATATTTTCGTTTGTTTGCTGTTTTTCTTTTCCATCTATTTTGATAATAAAACGACCATTACTCATCTCATTTACTGTTTTAGCGAGTATAAAAGAAGCTGATGAAATTGGGGAAAATGTACTCGGTACAGATATAGCTAGGTTCCATTGAATATTTTTACTAGCATATAAAGAAGTGCTAAATATAAAAATTGTAAAGAGAAGAGATATTTTTTTTATCATGTGAATACCTTGTTAAATAAAGATATTATACCCCATAATTAATTTTTTCTCGTTTAAATTCTAAGTAGTCGGTTTCTACTGAATGTTCACTTTTATAATTATTAAAGTTTTCTTTTTCAGTAATCTCTTTGATGATTTTTTCCATTGAAATTAAATTTTCTTGTTCTACCTCTTCAGAAAGATGCGTATGATGTTCTATCAGAGTATCGAAAGCAAAATTAAATTCAAAGCCCAATTTCCCTTTTTGATTTAAAATTTTCTTGATAAAAATCCAACTTGCAAAAATTCGACTCCAAGCATTTTTTTGTTCTGTTGAGAGACATAAAGAGGCAATAATAGAACGCCATTTGTAGAGTCCAAAATAGGCTTGATGATTTTCCCATAACTCCTCTATCCACCAATCTTCAAAAGGAGGGAGCCCTTTGAAAGGAGGGAGATCATTTTCTTCGATATTTTCCTTGATATTATTAATCAGAACAGATAAATGAAGAACCAAAATGGGTATGTGCATATTGACCATTCCAAGTTTATTGATATTTTCTACATCAATAGTCTTTAATAGTTCATTCCAATCTTTTTGTATAACAAGCATCTCATCATAAAGTTCTTCATGGACACGAAGATTTAAATTGATTGTTGTTTCTGCTATAGCAAATAACTCTTTATCTTCTATATTTATATCATGTGGAAGTTCATCAATAATAAGCATAGCTTCAAGTTTTTGATCATTTGACATAACCAAATCTCTTTTAAGACGAACTTTTTGGTATTTATAATAATTTCTTCGTATAATTGCTTCTTTGATAGATTGTTCTTTTTCTATCTCAACAAGACCTTTTTTTTGTAATTCTTTTAAAATTATTTCATTTTTCTCAAGTACATCTTGAGATTTTTCTAAACCAAGTTCTACGGAAGCCTCAGACATAGGAGATAATTTGATAACACCACTTTCGTGATTTCTTAATTGTTGCTTTAAGATCTTTATTCTACGTTGATTTTGGACAATTAAATCTTGTACGGCTATAATAGCATTCATAATTCAAACTCGCTTTACATAGGTTAATGTAATTCTATTATTATTTATATAATAATAATATTAATTAGTAAACAAAATTGTCAAAATAATTTTAAAAAATAATAATATTTATTATTGTAATGATTGGAGTAGTTTTTGGTAATAGAAGAGGAGAAAATAAAAAATAATTTTATATATTTTTGAATAAATTGTATAAGTAAATTACAATTTTAGAATAATAACTTTTTGGATTGTAAATAAAAATAGTGTTTGTAAAAGATTAAGAGATTGACTCTTAATCTTAAAGATCTAATAAAGACCAAATTTTGATTCATCTTTTGTTTTATATAAAACTCTAAAGTTATCATCCATATCATAGAAAACTTTAAAGGCACCACCATCTTCTTTTAAATCTGTAAGTGCATCTTCAATATCCATAGGTTTGTAAGATTTTAATCTCATAGGAACGATCTCATTATCAAGTTTTTCTAACTCTTTTGCAATAGAATCTTCCTCTTGAGAGATAACTACTTCTGTCAATTTTGTTGCATCATGTGCTTTTATCTTGTCTGCATGTCTTCGTAATATTTTACAAACTCTATCTGTTGCTATATCAATAGCACTATGAAGATCTTTATCTCTTTGTTTTACTACTACTGTATCAATATTTGCAATATTTAAAACGTACTCAAACGTAATAACATTTTTACCATTTTTTTGTTCTTGTGAAATTATAGCATTCACTGAAATCATATCTAAATTATATTTTTTAAAAGTTTCGATTGTACTTTCTATATGTAACTTTAAGTCATCTGTTAAGGTAACATGTCTTCCTACTATACTTGTATTCATATTGTACTCCTAGTATTTAAAGTGACTAATTAACTACTAAATTAACTAATCATCTACAGAAATTTTATCATACTAAACATAAAGTTTGTTTAATTATTTTAGATATGTTATGAGATTTCAGTGGCAAAATGCAATATAATTTTAAAAGTTCAATTAATTACACTATAATTTAAAATAAAATATGTATTACACCAATAGGAAAATAAATGGCTAAAAAAAAATCATCAGTATTTGAGTGTCAACATTGTGGAGAACAAAGTGTAAAGTGGTTGGGAAAATGTCCGAGTTGTGGAGGATGGGATAGTTTTGTAGAACTTTCAAGTGAACAGCAAGAGGTTGTCAAAAAAATAGCAAAAGCATCTTCTCAAGCTTCACAAGCGACACCTATCACTCAAATAGAAGAAGATAATATCACACGATTTTCTACACATAATGAAGAGTTTGATTTAGTTTTAGGGGGTGGTATAGTTCCTGGTGGTTTGACACTTATAGGTGGAAGTCCAGGGGTTGGTAAATCTACGCTACTTTTAAAAATAGCAGGAAATCTTGCAAAAAGTGGTAAAAAAGTGTTGTATGTTTCAGGTGAAGAGAGTGCTGGTCAGATCAAAATGCGTGCAACGAGACTTGATGCAAATGAGGAAAAACTTTTTTTACTTTCTGAAATATCACTTGAAGCTATTCAAGATGAGTTATTAAGAGAAGATTATGAGATAGCAATCATTGATTCTATACAAACTATATACAGTGATAAGCTTACGAGTGCTCCTGGAAGTGTATCTCAAGTAAGAGAGATAACTTTTGAACTGATGAGAAAAGCAAAAGAAACAGGTATCGCTATGTTTATCATCGGACATATCACAAAAGATGGAAGTATTGCAGGACCTCGTGTATTGGAGCATATGGTAGATACTGTTTTGTATTTTGAAGGGGAAAGTAGTAAAGAGATACGGATGCTTCGAGGATTTAAAAATAGATTTGGGAGTACGAGTGAGATAGGTATTTTTGAGATGACTCAAAATGGTTTGGAGAGTGCAAAAGATATAAATAGAAGATTTTTTGATTCTACAAAAGCACAAAGTGGAAGCTGTTTAGCAGTTGCTGTTGAGGGAAGTAGAGCATTGATCTTAGAAGTACAAGCACTTGTGACAGAATCTACCTATCCAAATCCCAAAAGAAGTGCGACTGGATTTGATACTAATCGACTCAATATGCTTTTGGCTCTTTTAGAAAAGAAGTTAGATTTACCTTTAAATGCTTATGATGTGTATATCAATATAAGTGGTGGTATCAAAGTCAAAGAGAGTTCATGTGATTTGGCTGTAGTGGCTGCTATTATCTCTAGTTTTCGAAATCGTCCTATTTCTAAAGAGTCTATTTTTATAGGAGAGGTGAGTTTAACAGGAGAGATAAAAGATGTCTATAGTATGGAAACACGACTTAAAGAAGCAAGTTCTCAAGGGATAACAAAAGCAATAATCGCACAAAAACCAACATTGAAAACAGATCTTAAATGTTTTGAAGTGGATGAAGTTGTGAAGATGTTGGAGTTATTTTGATTGGTAGATTACATTTTATTTAAGCTTGATTTAATTGACAAAAAAACAAAAATCATATACAATTCTAGCACTCAAAATAAATGAGTGCTAAATACAATATCAAACTTGAGTATTAGAAACTCATAATAATAAAAGGAACTTATAATGAACTTTCAACCATTAGGTGATAGAGTACTTTTAAAAGTACAAGAAGTAGTTACAAAAACAGCAAGTGGAATAATCATTCCAGATAATGCTTCACAAGACAAACCAACAACAGCAGAGGTTGTAGCAATTGGTTCAGAAGTAAAAGAGGTACAAGTCGGAGATACAGTTATCTATACAAAGTTTGCTAGAAGTGCAGATGTAACAGTCGATGGTGTAGATTATTTAGTGATGGAAACAGCTGAAGTACTTGGTAAATTTGAGGAGACAAAATAATGGCAAAAGAGATATTTTTTAGTGATGATGCAAGAAACAAACTATATAGTGGTGTAAAACAATTAGCAGATGCAGTTAAAGTGACAATGGGTCCTCGTGGAAGAAATGTACTTTTACAAAAATCTTTTGGTTCTCCTGCTATTACTAAAGATGGTGTATCTGTTGCAAGAGAGATTGAACTAGCAGATAGTTTAGAAAATATGGGAGCTCAACTTGTAAAAGAGGTTGCTTCAAAAACAAATGATGAAGCAGGAGATGGTACTACAACTGCAACAGTTTTAGCAGAATCTATTTTTAGAGAAGGTTTAAGAAATGTTACAGCTGGAGCAAACCCAGTTCAACTTAAACGAGGTATGGATAAAGCAAATGTTTCTATTTTAGAAGAGTTAAAAGCTATGTCAAGAATTGTAGATACAAAAGATCAAATTGCACAAGTTGCTACAATCTCTGCAAATTCAGATACTCAAATCGGTGATATGATTGCTGAAGCTATGGATAAAGTTGGTAAAGATGGTGTGATTACTGTTGAAGAAGCTAAAGGTATCGAAGATGAGTTAGATGTAGTTGAAGGTATGCAATTTGATAGAGGGTACCTTTCTCCATATTTTGTAACAAATGTAGAAAAAATGACAGCAGAAATGGAAACACCATTTATCTTATTATGTGATAAAAAAATCTCTTCATTAAAAGAGTTATTACCAATTTTAGAAGCCGTAAATCAAACACAAAGACCACTTCTTATCATCGCAGAAGATGTTGATGGTGAAGCACTTTCAACTCTTGTAGTAAATAGACTCAGAGGAAGTTTAAATATCTCTGCTGTAAAAGCTCCAGGATTTGGTGATAGAAGAAAAGCGATGCTTCAAGATATTGCAACTCTTACAGGTGCTACAGTTATCTCTGAAGAGATGGGTATGACACTCGAAACTGCAACTATGGATTTTTTAGGAACAGCTGCTAAAGTGGTTATCGATAAAGATAATACTACTATCGTAGATGGTTCAGGAGTAAAAGAACTTGTAGATGCTAGAATCGGTCAAATCAGAAGCGAGATCGAAAATACATCAAGTGAATATGATAAAGAAAAAGCACAAGAGAGACTTGCAAAACTTTCAGGTGGTGTGGCTGTTATTAAAGTTGGAGCACCAACTGAAACAGAGATGAAAGAGAAAAAAGATAGAGTTGATGATGCTTTATCTGCTACTCGTGCTGCTGTTGAAGAGGGTATCGTTATAGGTGGTGGAGCTGCACTTATCAAAGCTGCTCTAAAAGTAAGTCATGATTTAGTTGGTGATGAGCAAATTGGTGCTGATATTATTATCAGAGCTGTAACTGCTCCTATGAAACAAATTGCTGCAAATGCTGGATTTGATGCTGGTGTTGTTGTCAATGAGATTGCTAAAAATACAGATGTAAATATTGGATTTGATGCTTCTACTGGTGAATATGTAGATATGTTTGAAGCTGGTATCGTAGATCCTACTAAAGTAGAGAGAGTTGCTATGCAAAATGCTGTATCTGTTGCATCACTTTTACTTACAACTGAAGCAACAGTTTCAGATGTACCCGCTGATAGTGTGACAGCTGCTCCTATGCCAGATATGGGTGGAATGGGCGGTATGCCTGGAGGTATGATGTAAGTTTTAACAAACTTACATCATATACATAAAAAAAGCTCCTTTTTAAAGGAGCTTTTTTTATGAGTGAGATTTTGTCTCTTTAAATCTTTTCTTTTTTGTATCTTCAACAACTGTAGTAGCTAAATGCAGTGTATTGTTTGCTATCTCTTTTGTTTTGAGAGAAACATTTGCATTTTTTTGTGTTTGTGTATCGAGTGTTGTGACCGCATGATTAATTTGTTCTATACCTGATTGTTGTTCTTTACTTGATGCTTCTATATCTTTTATAAGAGTGAGTGTTTTGGATATATTTTGATTGAGATTATGATACCCTGCGATCATTTTATCTGCTATATCTTTTCCATTATTTGCTTTGTTCGTTGCATTTTCCACAAGTTTTTTGATCTCATTGGCAGCTTCACTACTTCTACTCGCAAGATTTCGAACTTCTTGAGCAACTACCGCAAATCCTTTTCCTGATTCACCTGCAGTAGCAGCCTCAACGGCAGCATTGAGAGAGAGAATATTTGTTTGGAATGCTATTTGGTCTATTACACTTATAGCTTCATTGATCTCATAAATATGGGTATTGATGTCATCCATTGAGAGTGTTGTTTGTGTTGCAAGCTCTTCCCCTTCGTTTGCAGAAGTGATTAGCTCATTTGCATAGCGTGACATACTGACTACATTACTCGTGTTATTATTAATTGTTTCAGTAATCTCTTCTAAGCTTGCTGAAGTCTCTTCTAAACTAGCAGCAGTGCTGTTAGAAGCTGTACTTAAAACATCTATATTATCCATCAAGCTATGTGCACTGGTTTGAAGTGTAAGACCATTGTATTTATTGTCGGTTAACATCTCATTGATAGAATTTCTGAGTTTGTTGATGTCGATAGTTAAGGCTTCTAAAATCCCATCTTTTTCAATATCTTCCAATACAAGCTTTTGTGTATAATCATAATGTGTATACTGATTTAATGTTTCATTTATAGTTGAAAAGTGTTTTTTGGTTGTTTTAATCATATTATTTACATCATTTTTAAATGCATTTAACGAAGCATTGTTTGTATTTGACTCAATGTGTTGAGAATACCATCCTCTTTTTACTTTATTGATAACAATTTTTGCTTCTTCCATAAGATTTTGATCTTGATCTAAAAGCGATTTTGTTTTTTGTATATTTTCATTTACAGTTTTTGCCATATCTCCAAACTCATCATTTGTACTTGTATTAAGTGTATTGACTTGTGAAGTTTCTCTATTGAGATATGCAAAAAAGCTTAACAGTCCTGATTGAAAATCGTTGAGAGGTGAGAGTACTTTGTTGAGAAAAAGATATAAACTTACTATAGTAAACAATAAGAAAAAAAGAGCAAAAAGAGCGATAAAAGTCAATCCATCATAGATAGGTGCAAATGCTTTTTCTTTATCTATCTCAACAGTCAAGTACCATTTTGTAGAGTCTATTTGTGCAATAGCGAGTAGTTTTTGTTTTTCTTCTTTTTCCACCTGTGCAAATTTATCACTAATATTTATTACCTCTTGAAAAGATTCATTGAGTTTGTGTATCATTTGAGTATCTTTATGAATGAGTATTTTCCCATTTTCATCGACTAAATATCCAAAACCATAATCATCAATATTGATATCTAATACAGTTGAGACAATAGCATCCAAAAATATATCAGAACCTACGACACCCATGACTTTGTTATTTTGCATAATAGGTGCATATATAGAGATAGTAAGTTTTTTTGTAGCACTATCAATATAGGGTTTGGTTACACCAGCTTTTTGGGAATTAAGAGCTGATTTGTACCATGGTCTGCTTCTAGGGTCATAGTTGTCTTTTTGTGGAGTAGTATCTCGACCACTCCATCGTGTCATAAAACCATCATCTTCAAACCCAATATAAACAGAACCAAATCCACCTGCATCTTTTGACAAATTTAAAATTTGTCGTAGATCTTCTAAATGGGTATCTCTATCAAAATGGAGTGCTTTAGTAGATAATGAATTGATAATATCTATTTTGGATTGGAGATAATTATCTACATATTTCGCACCATCATTAGCTATAAGATGCTCTTTTGTTTTAAGATTTTCAAAATGCAAGTTATAATTATTTGAAAGCATTTGATAGCCTAAAATTACAAATGTAGTCGCTATAAGTAATGATAAAGGGAGAAGTATTTTTGTTTTGACGGTCATTTTTGATTCCTATAAAAAAATTAATTTCATCATAACTAATTTAAGCATAATATTTGATAAGTAAATATTATTTATAAATTTATATAAAGAAATATATTTATATAAATAATATATACTTTTTTTCTAATACTCTATAAAAATACTCAACATAAAACTTTATTAAGAATTATTATAATACTATCTATTTAGAATTAGAAAATAATAAGGAAAACAGATGCAAAAAATACTTTTATTTTTTTGTCCGATGATACTCTTTGGATATACAATAGATTTTGATACCGCATTATTTAAAACATTAGAGTTAAATAAAGGACTCAAAGCAAAAAAATTGACTATCAAACAATCAAAAGAAGATTTGACTATTGCAAAAAGTTATGATTATGGAACTCTTATTTTTAATGAGAATATTTCCAATACAAACAATGCAGGGTATGTTTTTGGGATGAAGTTAGCTTCACGAGAGGCGAGTTTTGCTGATTTTGGTTTTGATGAATTTTTATCTCAGATGGGTAATACAGGTACAAAAGCTGGACAAAACTCATTGTTGGCAACTGAACCTACAAATTTAAACTATGCAGAATCACGCACAAATTATGAAACAAAAGTGACCTATACCGTTCCACTTTTTACAGGATTTAAACTGCAAAGTGCAAAAAAGATGGCAAAACTCCAAATACTAGCAAAAAATGCACAGTATAATTATGATGAAAAATTACTTACATTAGAAGTACTCAAAGCATACAATGGTGCAGTTGCTGCAAAAGAGTTCATCAAAGCAACCCATAAAGCAAAAGAGGCAACGGCATCTTTTGTAACATTTGCAGATGAATTGTATAAAGAGGGATTGGTGACCTCAATAGATGTAAAACAGGCAAAAGTGTATGATATGGGGATAGATTCAAATAGTATTTCTGCTAAAAATAGATATGAATTGGCTCTGTCTTATCTAAGGTTTTTGACTACGGATACAAATATAAGTGATGTACAAGCATTTAAAAATATTTCAAATAGAGTTGAGAGTGTTCCTACACTACAAAAAAAAGCACATGAAAATAGAGAAGATTTCAGAGCTATGAGATACAACACACAAACCATGAAAACCAAGATAGAGATGCAAGAGTCCCAATCGTATCCAACAATTGGAACACAAATAGAGTATGGATATAATGATAATCAGTTAAATAATATCAATAGTGACAAAGACTATTATATGGCTGCTATTGGATTGTCTTATACTTTGTTTGATGGATCTTTGAGTAGTGCTAAAAAAGAGAAAGCTAAAATAGAGTATAACAAAACACACTATTATCTTGAGTATATGAAAGATGCTATAGCCCTTGAAGTGGAAAAAAATATGCTCACTGTAAAAGCAAAACAAAAAATACTCAATCAAAAAATAAAAGCGAATAATTTATCCGATGAAGTGTTAGAACAATCGCAAGAGTTGTACAAAAATCATCTTATTAATATGAGTAATCTTCTTTTACAACAAGCCAATCAACAAAAAGCAAATGCTGAGATGATACTCGCAAAATATGAAAAATCACTCGCAGCTGCACAACTCAAAATATCTTTAGGAGAAAATTTACAATGAAAAAAAGTATAATAAGTATGGTATTGAGTTTTACATTTTTAAGTACTCACCTCTCTGCAAAAACAATAGAATTAAGTGCAACGGTCATATCTGACAATGAAAAATATATCACGAGTAGATTTATGGGATTTATTAAAAGTGTGAATGTTTCAGAGGGAGATGTCATTAAAAAAGGGACACTTTTATATGCAATCGATTCAACAGAGATAGATAGTAAAAAAAGACAAGCAATCCTTGGGGTTCAGATGTATGAAAATCAATATCTTACTATGAAAAGAAACTTTGAAAGATACCAAAGATTGTACAAAAAAGGGCTTGTCTCACGATTTGAGGTGGAGCAACTAGAATTGGGTACGAAAAATCTACAAGATATGCTCCAAATCAGTAAACTGCAAGTCAAAGAGGTAGAAAACCAGTATAGATACCTCACTATAAAAGCTCCAAATGATGGGGTAATTGTGAAAAAAAATATCAAAGCAGGTGAGATGGCAATCCCTGGTATGCCTGCTTTAGTGTTGTCAGATTTGAGTAGTTTACAGATAAAAACAGAAGTGAGTGAAAATGACCTAAAAAATATCTTCGTAGGGCAAACAGCAAGTATCAAAATACCCTCTATGAATGTAGAAACAAGTGGGAAAATTGTAGCGATTATCCCTAGCTCCAATCCTATGACACATTCATTTACTATCAAACTCTCTTTTGAAAAAATTGCCAATATATACCCAGGGATGTACTCTACTGTGTTGATTGAAACAAAATAAGGTTTTGTGATGAAACAAGATGAAAATATTGCAGGAAAACTTGCACGGATATTTATCAACCATCCACTTACAATAGTACTGGCTCTCTTTATTTTGGCTATTGGATATATGGCTTTAAATCTCACACCACGAGAGGAAAATCCACAGATAAAAGTAGCTGGTGGTGCGGTTATTGTAGCGATGCCAGGAGCGAGTGCTTCGGAGATACAAAAAGTGATCATAGAGCCTTTAGAGAAAAAGATTCGAGCTATTAAAGGGGTCGAAAATATATTTTCTACGGCTAAAGAATCTGTAGGGATACTACAAGTGCAGTATTTTGTAGGACAAGATAAAAGTGAGGCTGATTTGAAACTCTATGACCAAATTATGAGAAATATGGACTATATGCCAAAGGGTGCAATGCAACCCATCATTAAAACGATGGATATAGATACAGATATACCAGTAGCTACTATCGCTTTTTATAGTAAAAACAATACACTTAGCTCCACACAACTCAATGAAAAGATTAGTAAATTGGCACACGAGATAAACAAAATACAAAATGTAGCGGTAGTTGAGCTTAAAGGGGAGAAAAAAGAGCAATACAATGTAGAGGTTGATCTAGGAAAACTTTCAGGGTATCATCTCTCACTGGCTCAAATTATGCAATCTATTGAGGGACTCTCTTTTGAACTTCCTGATGCAAAAGGGAAAACAAAAACAGATGAGATAGTGATGTTTGGGATAGAGAGTGCTATACAAAGTGAAGAGGATTTGAAAAATATTTTGGTAGCTTCGTATATGAATAGTGCGATATATCTAAAAGATGTAGCAACGGTGACAAAAGGATATGATATACAAAATAAAAAAAGTGCTTTTTTGTATACAAAAGATTCTGAAGCAATAGAGCAAATCACTTTGACTATATCAAAACTCAAAGGGGCAAATACAGTTGTGATAAATGATGCTATTTTTACTTATTTGGAGTCAATTCAAAAACAACTGAGTCGTGAAGATATAGGCTATGTTATCACACGAGATGATGGATATACTGCAAATCACGCAGTCAATGAGCTGGTATTTCATCTACTTATCTCTATAGTGATTATCGCTATTTTACTTGTGTTTACTTTGGGCTTTAAAGAGGCACTTATCGTGTCACTTACGGTGCCTATGATATTGGCTCTTACACTTTTTATAGGATTTTTACTAGGTGAAACCATCAACCGTATCACTTTATTTGCATTATTGCTTTCTCTTGGGCTTTTAGTTGATGCAGCTATCATCGTCATAGAAAATATACATAGACATCTTCACGACAAAAATAGTAAAGAAAAAAGTATAGAACAAATAGCAATAGAAGCGACCAATGAGATAGGAAATCCTACAAATATAGCAACTTTAGCCATAGTGATGACTTTTATCCCTATGTTTTTTGTAGGTGGTATGATGGGACAGTTTATGCATCCATTGCCTGTATTTGTTCCTATTGCTTTGCTTATGTCTTTATTTGTGGCGTATATATTTACCCCTTATTTAGTGAAAAAACTTTTGAAGAAAAGGGTGTAAAGTGAGTAGTTTAAAACAAAATAGATTGGAAAATTTTATATTTTATATTTTGGAAAATAGAGTGAAACGGATGGTGGTTTTACTTCTTACATTTTTATTATTTATAGGGAGTATCTATCTTATCCCTTTAGAGATAGTCAAAGCCAAAATGTTACCAAGTAAAGATAGTGATACATTTTCTCTCTATATAGATTTACCTGAGGGTTCATCTGTATCTCAAACAAAAAAAGTGAGTAGTTGTGTAGCGAAGTTTTTACAAAAAGAGAATATGGTGACCTCTATTTCTATATTTTTAGGGGAGGGTTTGCCACTTGATTTTGCTGGAATGGTCAAAGGAAGTGCTTTAAAAGAGGGTGAAAATGTCGCTGAAATTATGGTCAATATCCAAAGAGCAAAGTTGAGAGATGAGCAAAGTTTTAATATGATTCATCGTATACGACCAATTATTCAAAATGAGTGTAGTCTATATGGTGCAAATATAAAATTTATTGAGTTACCATCTGGTCCTCCTGTATTGGCTGATGTGGTTGCCGAGGTGTATGGTGGGGAGGGTTTTGTAAGTAGATTGGCTTTATCTCAAAAAATAGCAAAAGTATTTGAAAAACAAAAAACACTTGTAGATGTCGATATTTTGGCAGATGAACCCTATATAAAATATACTTTGGTACTCAATAACAATAAAGTTTTGAGAAGTGGTGTAAGTCTGGAGCAAGTAAAAAAGATATTGTATTTGGCTTTTGAGGGCTTGGTGATAGGAGTTGTCAATGAATCCAATGTACAAAATCAGATACCTATCTTCTTACGACTTGATGATAGTAGATTGTTTGATAAGTTTGAACCAAGTGATGTGATGAGTAAACTCTCAAATTTAAAACTGATGAATACAAAAGGTTTGATGATACCATTGAGTGAATTTGTCACTTTAAAAGAGGAGAAACAAGAGCCAACACTCACATCCAAAAATCTTACTCATATGATAAATGTGATAGCCCAAACAGATATGGAGAGTCAGATATATCCTCTTTTGGATGCTAGACAATATATCCTTGAAAATTTTACAAAAGAGTATGAAGTATCCAAAACAGATATGTTAAATCTCTCACTCAAAGATAAAAATACTGGTGAAGTTTTTAGTCTTATATTTGATGGAGAACTCAAAGTAACTATAGATACATTTATAGAGTTAGGGGGAGCTTTTATAGGTGCGTTGGTACTTATATTTTTATTGATGGTAGTATACTATAAAAACTTTGCATTAGCTGGAGCTATTGTCTTAACAAGTTTTATCTCTATTATTGGGGTGATTTTGGGACATCTTGTGATGGATATGATTACGCCAGATACTTTTTATCTTACAGCAACTTCATTGATAGGGTTTATTGCTCTTATTGGTATAAACTCCAGAAACTCTTTACTTATTATTGATTTTGCAAAACAGATAATGAAAGAGCAGGGATTGAGTGCATCACGAGCTATAGCAATAGCCACAGCCACACGAGCCAAACCGATATTATTGACTGTATTAGCGATTGTATTTGCGAGTAGTTTATTGGCTTCGGATGCTGTTTTTGGAGGTCTTGGGGTAGCTTTAATTGGGGGAACTTTTATCGCTTATTTTGTATCGTTGTTTTTTGTTCCTGTGACTATTTTGGGTAGTTTACAAAGGTTAGAATCTTAAAATGCGATGTATCACTTGTCACTCTTTTTCATTGAGAATAATTTGTAAAAAGTGTCAAGTTAATTTACTCACTCCTGCATTTTATAAAAGAGAAGTTGCGAAAGATTTTTATGTCTACAGTTTTTATAAATTTGCCGAGGTAAAAGAACTCCTCAATACAAAATATGAATTTTATGGAGATAGAGTTTATTCGGTATTAGCCTCTTTATCTTTTGCTAAATTTGCACATAATTTTGAGTATCTCAACAATGTTTATGCTGTTTCCATAGATGACCATACAAGACATCAATTTTCTCAAACAGCAATCTTGACAAGATCTTTAAAATCAAAAAATATTATACCTGTATTTAATAGTTTAAAAGCTACCAATAAAGTCAAATATGCAGGAAAAAGTCGAGCATTTCGAGAGAGAAATAAAAGAAAATTTGTTTATAAAGGGTTACAAAATATTCAAGTAATTTTGGTAGATGATTTGGTTACAACAGGCTGTACAATCCTAGAAGCAAAAGAGATATTGGAAAAAAATAATTGTGAAGTGTTATTTGCGTTAAGTATAAGCGATGCTAATAGTTAAATTTGAATATTTACGATAAATGAGAATAAAAGTATCACTTCTATTCTCATAGATTAACCGACCACTGTTTACGAACAGTGACCGCCACCACAGCAACCACCCGATGGTGCGGGAGCTTGCATTGATATCTGGAATGTGTTTCCATCTTCTACCATTGCAAAATCGTGCTTACCACAAAATTCATCATTCATTTTATTTTTCATTGAAGTTGCTTGCATCAAAGCATCATCATTTGACTCAAAAGTCATATTATTTTCGAGACCACTTCTTTTGAAGCAACCGCACTCTTTATCAATATTTATCGTATACATTTAAAATCCTTTAGTTTTTGAAATCGAAATATAACAGCATTCGGGTTAGAAGAGATTAATGTTTAGAGGTTAGTTAGATAAATTTACTTTAAATGTAACTAATCAATTCTATGATACTATTTCACATAAATGTTTGTTTAATAAAAAGGATGATTTTGGTAGCAATAGTTGATTATAATATGGGAAATTTAGCGAGTGTTTATAATGCTTGTAAACTGATTGGGGAAGATGCTACAATAGTAAGTGACCCAAATGCTATAAAAGAGTATGATCGAGTGATTTTACCAGGTGTTGGAGCATTTAAAGATGCAATGGAAAATCTCAAAAGTACAGGTATGTACGATGCAGTGATTAATTTCGCTCAATCTGGTAAACCTATCATAGGTATATGTTTAGGGATGCAACTCTTATTTGAATCATCTGAAGAGTTTGGTTTGACACAAGGTTTGGGATTAATCCCTGGAAAAGTGGTCGCTTTTGACAAATCTAAAATGGATATGGATGATCATAAGGTACCACATATGGGATGGAATAAAATATTTCATAAGCAGTCACCACTTTTTGATGGATTAGAAAATCCATATTTGTATTTTGTACACTCATTTCATGTCGTAACAGAAGATAAATATACAGTAGGGACAACACATTATGGATATGACTTTACAAGTGCTGTACAAAAAGATAATATTTATGGGTTTCAACCACATCCAGAAAAATCTCATGATAATGGTATTCAAATATTAAAAAATTTTATGAAATTATAAAATATTAGTATCAAACATTTATACAAAAAAGTATTTTAAGGATTAGAGTTAATGAAGAAAGTTGTAATAATTGGGGGTGGATACGCAGGTATTTACGCCTTACGAGAGTTAGTTAAAAATAGAGATATCAAAATTACGTTAATAGACAAGCATACTTTTCACAATTTGCAGCCAGAAGTGTATGATCTGATTGCAAACAAATCAAATATGGCAGATGTAACGATTGATCTGACTACATTGTGTATGGGTATGAATCATGACTATTTAGAGTTTAAAAACTTGAAAGTAAGAAATATAGATACAGAAAAAAAGAGAATTTTTACAGAAGAGAAAGAGACTGTAGATTTTGACTATCTTATTATGGCAGCAGGGACACGGACATTTTTCCCATCTGCTATCAAGGGATTAAATAATGCAGAGGATATAAAAAAACTACATAGAGCCATATTTTTTAAACAAAGCTTCGAAAATCAACTTTTTGAAAAGATATCTGATGAAGTAAAAAAATGTAACAATACACATATCGTAGTTGTAGGTGCAGGTTTATCAGGTGTAGAGATAGCCGCTGAAATGGCATTTAATTCAAATAAATTCTTTAAAAGAGGGAATTTTGCATGTGACAATTTACAAATTTCTCTTATTAGTAGTTCTCCAACTATTTTACCAGGTCTACCAAAAGAGGTGATCAATATGTCACACAAAAGATTGAAAGATTTGGGAATCAATGTGATCACTGGATCTAAAATGGAATCTTGTGATGAAAACTACATATACTTGACAAATGGAACTAAAATTAGTCAATCATTTATTGTTTTTGCAGGTGGAATAGAAGCGAGTAAAATCACTGAAGTTCTTGATGTAAAGATGAACGGAAGAGGTCAAATAATAGTAAACGAATTTATGCAAACTGATAAATATGAGAATATTTTTGCTATTGGTGATATGGCAGAAGTAAGAGATAGAAAAGGGGAACTCCTCCCTCCTAATGTAACTGTTGCAAGACACACAGGGACAAATGCAGGAATCAATATAAATAGATTGATAAAAGGAAAAAAACTCTTAGCGTGTGATCCTAAACTTGATGGTATTCTTATCGCACTTGGTGGTAAGTATGCTGTTGGTAATCTCTATGGATTGGTAAATGTAAAAGGTTTCGTTGCTTATAACATTAAAAAATATGTATTTGACTCTTATCGAGCACCACTTTTAAAACTTATTAAAAAAGGTTATGCTAGACTTAATAAATTAAAATAAAAAGAAGAAATATGTCAAACCATTTATTAGAATACATAGAGATAAAAGATTTTAAATGCTTTAAAGATTTTAAAGCAGAAGGTTTTAAAAGAGTAAATCTAATAGGTGGGAAGAATAATGTTGGTAAGACGGCTTTTATGGAGGCGTGTTATGTAAATACATATTCTTATAAGTCAGAAAATACTATTTCAATGGCAATTAGTGATATTATTATGATACGATACAATCAAACCTTTTTTCAAGATTTATTTCTTGGAAAAGGGATCGAGTATGTTGGGAATAGAATAATTAATAAAATAAAAGAATTTGATAGTAATGAAATTTATTCTAATATACAAAATATAATTTGTAGTTTTGAAAAAGAAGATTTAGGTGTAAGAGATAAAAAAAATAGAATAAAATCTTTTGTAGGTTCATCTAAAATTTCTGATGATAAATTAGAAAGTTCTTATGGTTTTATTATTGAAAATGGATTAGAAGATAAAATTGATAAAATTATAAAATTAGTTGATTCTAATATAAAAAGTTTTAGAATTATTAATTCTGAACCAAAATGTAACTTTTTAAATAATCCTAAATTTATTAATATCCATGAATTAGGCGATGGATTATTAAGATATATTTCTATTATATTTTCATTATTTATTTGTCAAAAAAGTTTTTTATTTATTGATGAGATAGAAAATGGTATTCATTATAGTAAATTAGATAAACTTTGGGAAATCATCTTAACTATTTCAAAAGAACAAACCGTACAAGTATTTGCTACTACACATTCTAAAGAGTGTATAGAGTCTTATGCTAGGGTTTCTAAGAAGCTTGAAGAAGAACAAAAAATTGATAAAGATGATGTGTGTTTTATTGAGCTTGGAAGAAATGATAATGTATTAGAATCAATTACTTATAATTATGAAGAAGTAATAAGTCAAATAACTGATCATCAAGATTTAAGAGGATGGTAAAAATCATTTGTGAAGGTGGTGATGATCATTCTTTTTTACAACTTATATTAAATGATTTACAAGAGAATAAACTGATTCCTGAAGAAATTACTAGTTTTGGTTCATATATTCAGCCAATGGGCGGTAAGTCTAGTTTATTAGATAAAGAAAAATATACAACAATAAATAAACAAATTAATAAAAAAATAAAAAAAGTTTTGTTTATCTTTGATTGTGATTTTGAAGATGATGATAAGAAATGTGGAAATTTAGAAAATAGTGAAAGATGTATAGATAACTTAATAACAGAATTAAATTGGAAGATTGAAATAGATTATTACATATTTGACAAAAACTTAGATTATTTTATCATTGATACATTAAAAGAAAAAGATACTTTTTTATCCTGTGAAAAATGTTTAGATTTGAAAAAATTAAATAAAAATAGAAAACTTTTGTCAAGTATATATAAAGAACTTTATCCAAAGCCACCTTATGATTTTACTCATAAAAACTTCGATGAACTCAAACAAAAACTCACAAAATTATTTAACTAAAAGGAAAACAAAAAATGGAAATATTACCAGCGATAGATTTAAAAGACGGAAAAGCAGTAAGACTTAGCAAAGGTCTTATGGAAAGTGCGAAGATATATAGTGATGAGCCTTGGCAAGTTGCTAAAAGATTTGAAGAATTAGGTTCAAAGTGGTTACATATCGTTGATTTGAATGGTGCTTTTGCAGGTGAGCCAGCAAATTTAGAACAGATTAAAAAGATACGAGAAAATTGTAATCTTAAGATAGAGCTTGGTGGTGGTATCAGAGATGAAGAAACTATCAAGATGTATATTGAGCTTGGTGTGGATAGACTTATTTTAGGTTCTATTGCAGTTAAAAATCCACAGTTTGTAAAAGATATGGCAGCAAAATATCCTATTGCTGTAGGAATTGATGCTATGAATGGAATGGTTGCAGTTGAGGGATGGGCGGAAGTTTCTACTATGAAAGCAACTGATTTAGCCAAAGAGTTTGCAGATGCTGGTGTTGATGCTATCATTTGTACAGATATTTCTAAAGATGGAATGCTTTGTGGTGTAAATGTTGAGTGGACTGAGGAAATTGCACTTGCAAGTGGTGTTGATACTATTGCAAGTGGAGGAGTAAAAGATATAAATGACATTATTAACTGTAAAGAAAATGGTAATATTGCTGGGTGTATTGTAGGGAAAGCATTTTATGAAGGGTCACTTGATTTAGAAGAGGCATTTAAAGTTTTATAGTATGTGTTTGGTTATTGCCTCTATTTTTTTAGCACTTTCATATTCTTTTTATGAAGATGGAAATATGCAAGGATTTTATGTGAATTTTGGAATTGCACTTTTTTTTATAGGATTGATGGTACGTAATTTTCTTACTAGAAAAAAATCATAGTTGTTAATAGTATTCCTTAAAGAATACATTAAATAAAATTTGGATAAAATGCGAATCCTTTAATTTAGAAATTATTTTAAATTAATGTGAAATTCACATGTAACAATTCTATAAGAGTTGTATCAGATACATTTTAAATATGTTCGGTATGAATGGTTACAGAGGTAGAAACTCGAAAATTATCTGGCAAAATTGCCAAAAAGAAGGAACAATTATGGTTACAATGAAAGACTTATTAGAATGTGGTGTACACTTTGGTCACCAAACTAGAAGATGGAATCCAAAAATGAAAAAATTTATTTTTGGTGTTAGAAAAAATATTTATATTATCGATTTACAAAAAACACTTAGATATTTCAGATACACATATACTTTAGTTAGAGATGCTGCTGCTGAGGGTCAAACAATGATTTTTGTTGGTACAAAAAAACAAGCAACTGAAGCTATTAAAAAAGCTGCTAATGATTGTGGTATGCCTTATGTAAATCACAGATGGTTAGGTGGAATGTTAACAAACTACCCAACAATGAAAAAATCAATTAGAAAATTAGAAATCATTAAAAAAATGAGAGAAGAAGGTCAGCTTGATCTTATGACTAAAAAAGAAGCTTTAATGCTTACTAGACAAGAAACTAAACTTGAAAATTACTTAGGTGGTATCAAAGAGATGAAAAATCTTCCTGATATGATGTTTGTAATTGATGCTGTTAAAGAAAAAATTGCTATTTTAGAAGCTAGAAGACTTGGTATAAAAGTTTATGCTCCTTTAGATACTAACTGTGATCCTGATTTAGTTGATTTTCCAATCCCAGGAAATGATGATGCAATTAGATCAGTACAACTGTTTTGTAACGAGATGGCAGCAGCAATGAACGAAGGTAAAGCAGCACGAGCTGAAGCAAATGGTGAAGTTTCTGAAGAAGTAACTGAAGCTGATATGGCTGAAGTTGTTGAAGAAGTAGCAGTAGCTGTTGAAGCAGAAGTTGTAACAGAAGAGGCAAAATAATTATGGCTGGTGCAACTCCAAAATTAATTAAAGAGCTTAGAGAAAAATCAGGTGCAGGTATGCTTGATTGTAAAAAAGCATTAAATGCAACTGAGGGTAATCTTGAGGAAGCGATTAAACATTTAAGAGAAGCTGGTTTATCTAAAGCAGCTAAAAAATCTTCAAATGTTGCTGCTGAGGGTTTAGTTTCAATTAAAGTAAACGAAGATCAAACTAAAGTTACTATGGTTGAGCTTAACTCTCAAACTGATTTTGTTGCTAAAAATGAGAACTTTTTAGCTTTAAAAGATGAGATTACAGCACATGTTCAAGCTACAGCAGTATCTTCAACTGAAGAGTTAAATAAAACAGAAATTAACGGTGTTAATTTTGAAGAGTACTTAAACTCAAGAATTGCTATCATCGGTGAAAATATTGTTGCTCGAAAAATGACAACTATTTCTACTGATAATGGTGTCGTAAATGGGTATGTACATTTAGGTAAAGTGGGTGTTATTTTAGCAGCTACTTGTGCTCCTGAAGCTAAAGAGAAAACTGCTGATTTATTGAAAAAAGTTGCTATGCATGCTGCTTCTATGAAACCATCAGTAATCTCTTATAAAGATTTATCTGCTGAGTTTATTGAATCTGAAAACAAAGGTATCATTGCTGATATTGAAAAATTAAATATTGAGTTACATAGACTTGGTAAACCTGAGAAAAAAATTCCTTTATTTGTAAGTAGATCACAACTTACAGCAGAAGCGTTAGCAGATGCAGAAAATAAAATGAAAGAAGAGCTTAAAGCTCAAGGGAAACCTGAGAAAATTTGGGACAGAATTATCCCTGGGCAAATCGAAAGATTTATCTCTGATAATACTCAATTAGACACAGCTCATGCACTTTTAAGTCAACCATATGTTATGGATGATTCAATGACAGTTGAGCAAGCTATCAAAGCATGTGATGAATCAATTGAAATCGTTGAGTATGTAAGATATGAACTCGGTGATGGAATTGAAAAAGTAGAAGAAGATTTTGCAGCTGAAGTTGCTGCTCAAATGGCTAAATAATACTTTTTGTTTAGTAAATGAATTATGACTGATATTCATAATAATTCAAACCTGCCTTTACTTGAAGTAAAGGCAGTTTCTCATGATTTTGATTATCCTCTTTTTAAAGATATAAATCTTACCTTACAAAAGGGTGAAACTATAGCTATAATAGGTATGAGTGGGAGTGGTAAATCAACTTTATTAAATATATTCTCAACTTTATTGACCCCAAATAAAGGTGAAGTATACTACAATGACAAGAATATATTCAATTTATCAAAAAAAGAACTTTTAAAAGTAAGAAGAGATGATTTTGGAATAATATTTCAAGCACATTATCTGTTTAGAGGATTTAATGCTGAAGAAAATTTATTGATTTCTGAACTCTTAAGTGATAATATAGTCGATAAAAACTTATTGGATACGTTAAGTATTTCTCATGTAATGAAACAAGGTATTGGTGAATTAAGTGGTGGACAACAGCAGCGATTGTCTTGTGCAAGAGTTTTGGTCAAACAACCAAAAATAATTTTTGCAGATGAACCTACTGGTAATTTAGATACGCAAACAGCAAATGAAGTGATGGATGTTTTGTTTGATTATGTGAAAAAAAATGGTACAGGGCTTATTATGGTTACTCACGAAAATGAGATAGCAAATAAGTGTGATAAAGTCTATAAACTCAACGAATATAGATTGGAACAAGTAAAATAATAATTTGTGGGCAGTGTTATGAATAAAAGTTTAATATTAGTATCTCAAAAACCAATAGTTATTCAAATATTTACATTGATTTGTAAAAAGTTAAGTTTGCAACTAGAAATATTGAGTGAAGTTCAAATAGATCATAAAGTTGATATTATTATTATTGATAATGATTTTATTGATGATAGGTTTAATGTTGTAAAATCATATTCCAAACTTATGGGAGCGATTTCTAAAAAAGAATTACCTTTTGGAAGTGCCAATGATTTTATCATACCTTTACCTTTTTTACCCTCGATGTTGGAACAAATCTTACTTGAGCAAATAGCTATTTTAAGTAAAAGGAATAATTCTAAAACTTATATTTCTAATGTAGAGGTTGAGGATGAAGATCTCTTTACTGAAGATCAAAATATAACTGAACCTGCTGTTGCTTATATTGAAAGTTTGGCAGATGATATTGCATTAGATATTGAAGAAGATGAAAATATTGAAGAAAATGATAATGATAATGATGGTTTGGTACAATCAGATGTATTAAATGATGGTGGTATATTAGATAGCAATGAATTATCACGAATTCAAAATATTATGACCTCAAATGAAGCTGTAATAAAAGAAGATGTTGATACAGAAAAGGTTGATACTGAATGGTTAGATTTATCTACTATTATCGATCAAGCGATTGATGAAGTAAATACTGTCAACAAGGTTTATAGTAAATTTGACAACAAACCTCTCAAAGTATTATTAAATAATTATGAGCTAGAAGAATTAACACCCTTATTGAACAAGTTAGATCAAGATATCATAGATTCTCTAACAGAAGGTTATGAGATAAATTTACAAATAAAGTTAGGACAGGAAGAGGGTGAATAGTATATATAATAAAGGTGCAATTTTGTTGCTATCTGGACCTAGTGGTTGTGGGAAGAGTTCTTTGTTAAAAGAGGTTTATAAAGTGATTGAAAATTACTATTTTTCAATATCTACAACAACAAGAAAACCTCGAATTGGAGAAAAAGATGGTGTAGACTATTTCTTTGTTTCAAAAGAAGAATTTTTAGAAGATATAGAAAAAAACAATTTTTTAGAATGGGCGGAAGTGCATGGAAACTATTATGGAACATCACTAAAACCTATATACAAAGCTTTAGATGCAAAAAAATTGGTAATATTTGATATTGATGTACAAGGATTTGAACAGGTTGTAGAAAAGTTAAGAGATATAACAACAACAGTATTTATAACTACTCCTACTATTACAGAGTTAGAAAAAAGATTGTACAATAGAGATACTGATGATCAAAATGTGATAGAAAAAAGAATATTAAATGCAAAAAAAGAGATAGAGTATATTGATCAATACGATTATTTTATTGTGAATGATGATTTGAAAATTGCCTCTGAGCAACTTGTATCTATTGCTAAAAGTTCTTTAGTCAAAGCTTCTTTGTATAATAAAAAAAATATTATATCACAATGGAATCTTTAGGTTTATAGAGGGTTTGGAGATGCCATTTATCTAAAGGCGATCTCTATGCATAGCTTTTCCAAAATACCAACCTTGCATATAGCCTATACCTAAATCTTTCGTTTTTTTATATATATCTTCACTACATACAAATTCAGCAACAGTTTTTATCCCTAATTTTCTACAAAATTCTGAAATTGTTTCTACTATTAAAGCATGTTTTGGTAAGGTATCAATCTCTTTTATAAGAGAACCATCAATTTTTACAAAGTCCACATTAAGGGCTTCGAGCATATTAAAATTAGAATACCCAGCTCCAAAATCATCAACACCGATCTGACAACCGTATGATCGTATCTTGACAATAAAATCTTTTACAATATCAAAATCTTCAATCTCTTCACTTTCTAAAATTTCAAAATCTAATAGTTTTGCTTCCTCTTTATATTCTTCAAGTGTCTTGAAAATAAACCGATGCGTATCTTGGTTTATCATATCATCAAAAGAAAGATTGACAGCTACTCTTATTTTTTTCTCTTTAATAATTTGTAAAACATTTGAAAGCATTATTTTGATGATAATAGGAAATAATCGTGCTTTTTTTGCAATGGCAAGAAATTTGTAAGGTGCAATCTCATTGTCAAAATCATCAACATATCGAATAAGTGCCTCATATTTATATATTTTTTGTGTTTGAGCATCTACTATTGGTTGAAAATATGGTTGAAATCGTCCGTCAGTTAATCCTGATTTTAATCTTTTAATCCATGCTATATTTTCTTGAATATCTTTTTTTTGTTCAAATTGTTCTTTGTTGTATTCTAAAATGTCAAGGTATTTACTTCGAGCTTTTGGTATTGCTCTTTGTGCATATTCAAAGGCATGTTTATCTTCGGACTGTGCCATTCCTATAGTTATACTAATATCAATAATCTCATTATCAATGATAATACCATTAATATTTGTTTGATCAATGAAACTTTTACAAATTTGTTTAAATTCTTTTGTATTTATATCTTCATTTTTACAAAGGATAACAAAATTATCAGAACCAACTCTATAAATATTATATTTCTCATTTCTAAATTTTTCTTTCATAGTTCCTACAAAAGAGAGTAAAATTTTATCCCCATAATCTTCACCATAGAGATCATTTAAAACTGAAAACTTATCGATATTTATCAAAGCCAAAGTCGATTTTTTAAGTACCTTTGTCTCTTTTATAAGAGCATTTCTATTTTGTAATTTTGTTAGTTGATCGAGATACAAATCTCGTAATTCATGATACAGTAAAGATTTTGACATAATATCAAGAAGCTTTTTAACATTAATTGGTTTGAGTACATATTTGTCTATACCTAAATCAATAGCTTCTAATAAATATTCTGAATTTGAAAATGCAGTTGCTACTACTATAGGCATATTTGAATTTATATTTTTAATCTCTTTTGACATCTCTAAGCCATTCATATTTGGCATATTTACATCAGTTATTACTAAATCTATGAGATGTTGATTTTCTTTAAAGACCTCTAGTCCTTCTGCCCCATCCTTACAAATAAATTGTTTTTTTGTAAAAGATTCTAAAATACCTTGAGTGATATCTCGTAGGTATTCTTCATCTTCACAATATAAGACTGTAATCTCTTTTAGTCTTGATACATTTGCATCCATAATTACTCTTTTTGTATAATTTTAGGTATAATATCATAAATTAGGTAAAAAAGAGAATATAAAAAAGTGAAGAAAAATAAAAATATTTTAATTTTAAATACAGGTGGAACCTTTAATAAAACTTACAATCAAATTAGCGGAAAATTGCTTGTAACAAAGTCAAATAAAGCAATTTTAAAGATTTTAAAAGACTCAAAAATTGACTCCATTACTGTTGATGGTTTGATTTTTAAAGATAGTTTGGATATTAATAAAGATGATAGAAAAACTTTAAAATATTTTATAAATAATTCTAAATATTCTCAAATAATAATAGTCCATGGGACTGATACTATGGATATAACAGCAAAATATCTTTCAAAAAATACAAAAAATAAAACGATTGTAATAACTGGATCTATGATTCCTTTTAGTATTGATCCTATTGAATCAACGTCTAATCTTATGTTGGCTATTGGTTTTTTACAAAATAAAGTTAAAAATGATATTTTTATTGCGATGCATGGACAGGTAAAACGATATACTAAAATCAAAAAAAATAGAACAATTGGAAAATTTGAATGTCAATAGTAAAATGTACCCATTGTCATCTTGAATTTGATGAATCAGTTATGATAAAAGAGCCAGAAAATAAAGAGCTCAATTTCTGCTGTAATGGGTGTCAAGGGGTATACCATCTTTTACAAGATGATGGATTGGATAATTTTTATGATAAAGTAGGGAAAAATACACTTTCTCAACCCTTAGCTGTTGGAGATGATAGTAGCAATTTTGATATGGAAAGTTTTACGACACGTTATGTCAAAAAAACAAGTGAAGGTTTTAATAGAATTGATTTAATTATCGAAGGAATACACTGTTCAGCTTGTATCTGGCTCAATGAAAAAGTACTCAATGATACAGATGGAATTGTCGAGATAAACATTAACTTTACGAATAATAAAGCAAAAGTAGTTTGGGATGAAGATATCATACAATTATCTCAAATAATAGATAAAATTAGAAGTATTGGATATAACGCTTACCCTTATGACAGAAGTGAAAATGAGATAAAAGCAACTGAAAATAAAAAAGATTTCTTTTTAAGAATGTCTATTGCTATTTTTGCTTCTATGAATATTATGATGATAGATGTTGCAAAATATACGGGATATTTTACTGGAATTGACCCTGAAATGTTGCGTATGATTCATATGGCTGAGTTTATATTTGCAACACCTGTGTTGTTTTATAGTGGTTGGATATTTTTTAAGGGTGCTTTTTATGGACTCAAAAATAAGATAATCAATATGGACTTTTTGGTTTCAGCAGGAGCAACATTAACTTATATTTACTCTTTATATGTTTTATTTGGCGGGGTTGGTGATAGTTATTTTGATAGTGTTGCTATGATTATTACTTTTGTATTGGTTGGAAAGTATCTGGAAGTTTTAGGTAAAAAGAATGCGGTAGATACGATGGACAAAATACGCTCACAAATACCACTAGAAGCCACACTCATTGTAGATGGTGGAAAAAAAGTTGTGAGTTTAGATGAGATCAAAATAGGTGATATTATTGAAGTAAAAATGGGTGAAAAAGCAAGTGTAGATGGGGAAGTAATATCTGGAATTAGTAGCTTTGATGAGAGTAGTATTAGTGGCGAATCAATGCCTGTAAGTAAACAAGTTGGGGATATAATACTCAGTGGTACCATTAATACAGAAGCAGTTATTAGATATAGAGCTTGTAAAAATTATGCAAACTCTACACTGAATACGATTGTAGAGTTACTTGAAGATTCTTTAAATTCCAAACCAAAGATTGAAGATACGACCAATGAGATGTCAAAATATTTTTCTATTATGATTTTGTCTTTGGCACTTTTTACATTTTTTGGCTGGTATATCTATGAGGGAAGTTTTGAAAACTCACTAATTATTGGAATATCTGTAATTGTTATTGCTTGCCCTTGTGCATTGGCATTGGCTACTCCAATTGCGAGTCTGATAGGGATAAGTTGGTTGTCTAAAGAGGGATTGTTATTTAAAGAGGCAAAATTTATAGAAACATTTGCAAAAATTGATGCTATTGTTTTTGATAAAACAGGGACAATTACCAGTGGGAAACTTACAGTCAAATCTGTGCCACTTTCTCTGACTTTAGAAGAGTTAAATATATTGTATACATTAAGTGATAGTTCGACACATCCTGTAAGTGCTGCTATGAAAAGTTACTTGGAGACAAACTATGAAAATCTAAAAAGTCTTGAATTGGAAAAAATAGAACAAATTCCATCATTGGGTGTGCAAGCGACTTATAAAAATAATATTGTTTATGGTGGAAGATTGGAAAATAATATTGAGTACAAAACAACCATTTATCATTTTACAATAAATGATAAACTCTTAGCGACTTTTGAACTTGAAGATAAACTCCGTGAAGATGCAAAAGAGACAATTGAATACTTTAAGAAACAAAAAATAAAAACAATTTTATGTAGTGGAGACAATCAATACACAGTAGCAAATATAGCAAAAGAGATACAATGTGACCATTTTAATGCAAAGATGTCTCCTATAAATAAAGCTGATTATATTAATAGCTTAAAAGAGAGTGGCAAAACAGTTGTAATGGTTGGAGATGGTATCAATGACTCTTTGGCACTGAGTCGTGCTGATATTTCGATAGCTATGGGAAACGGTGCTGATATAGCCATAGCTGTAAGTGATATAGTGATTTTAAATGATAAACTATCAGGTATTAGTAAGAGTTTTTATATATCAAAAAGAACATTTAGATTTATTAAACAAAATCTTATGATATCTTTGATTTATAATATCGTTACGATTCCTATAGCTATGGCTGGATTTATCATACCACTTGTAGCGGCACTCTCTATGAGTTTGAGCTCATTATTAGTCGTTGGAAATAGTTTACGTATAGACAAGAAAAAGCAGGAAAAGTGATGAATAGTATATTGTGGGTTGAGTTAGTTATAGGTATTATTGTAAGTTTTACACTTTTGGGTATATTTATTTGGGGTGCAAAACAAGGTCAGTTTGATGATGGTAAAAAAATGATGAATGGACTTCTTAATGATAGTACTGAAGATTTACAAGATGCAATTAAAAAAGATGAAAAAGTCAAAGAGTTAAAAGCGAATAAGAGAGCGAAGTTACAAAAAAGCTAAAAAAAACCAACTACAATAAAGAGTTGGCTTGAGAATGATTTTGTAAAGTAAACTTAGTGACCAAGACCAGTTGCCGCTAAATCAGCTTCACTATATCTAGCTACTTGACCTTTCATAACACCTTTCATTGGTCCACCATATGTTCCTTTTTTATATCCTATTAAAGCAGCAGATACATCAGCTTTACTCATCTCTGATACAATTTTAGATTTCCCTAAAGCGTGTTTTTCAAAGTTTTGTCCATGACAACTTTTACATGCAGCTAAATTAACTGATGCGAATGCAGCTACACCTAATACTAATGTTCCTAATACGATTTTTTTCATATTATTTTCCTTGTTTTAATTTAGATAAATGATACTAATATTTTACTTCAACTACTCTTATATAATTTAGGATAAAATACAATTATGAATAAGAATTACGTATTAGATATAGATAATGTTACTTTTGGATATAGTGCTGAAAATTTAATTTATAAAAATTTTGATTTAAAGTTGAGTAAAAATAAAATAGTTTCTATAGTAGGTCCAAGTGGAAGTGGTAAATCTACACTTTTTGAGCTTATTACACAAAATTTGAAACCTATAAAAGGTACAATACAAAGTAAAAAAGTAGCTTCAATCTATCAGGATCCTTATAGCTCTTTTCATCCAACATATTGTATAAAAGAACAAATTGATGATGTTGTGGAGAGTTATAGTATATCTGAATTACAAAATCTTATGACGCATTTAGATCTTTCAAATGCACTTATTATGAAAAAACCACACCAATTGAGTGGTGGTCAACTGCAAAGGTGTAGTATATTACGAGCTGTTTTAATGAAACCAGATCTACTTTTGGCAGATGAACCTACAAGTGCTCTGGATAATTTAGTTGCTTTAGATACGATGAAGATGTTGGTAAGTTTTATAGAAAATTTTGGTATTCTTCTTATTACACATGATGAAACTCTTGCTGCATGGTGTAGTGATGAGATTATAAATATAGAAAAATTGGATACAAATGGCTAAAAAAGCTTTAGTTTTATTAAATATAGGTGCTGCTAGAAATAAAGATGAGTTAGAAGTATTTTTGACAAATATATTTAATAACAAAAGAATCATACCAATTGGAAATGATACTGCAAGATCAATGACTGCTTCTTTATTCCTTACATTGTCTTTGGAAAAGATGTGGAATGATTATGTATCTTCCGAAAAAATATCTTCTTTACATCAATTAACAGAAAAGCTGATAGAAAAGTTAGCTCCTTTACTACCAGAATATTATATTACATCTGCCATGTTATATACCTCTCCTTTCTCACAAACAGCAGTGGCAAGAATCAAGAAAGAAAAGATCAAAGATGTTGTTTTATTGCCTTTATATCCACACTACTCATCGATTACTGTACAGTCTAGTATTGATGATTTTTTGTTGAAAGCTGATAATAAATTTCGTATAAAAATAATTGAACCTTTTTATAAAAATGATATGTACAACAAATCTATTTGTGATGAGATTATTCGTGTACAAGGAAAATACAATGATTTTCATTTACTATTTTCAGTACATAATTTACCTCGAAGATTTATAAATGAAAGTGATTCTTATGAGATACAAATAGAGGAGCATATTGAATTATTGAAAGACAAATTATCTTATTATGCAACTAATTTATGCTCAATAAATTTAGCATATCAATCAAAAATAGGCTTATTTAAAAGTCTAAGACCGAGTTTACAATCAATATTAAAGAAATTTAAAAATAAAAAAGTGATAATATATCCCCTTTCATTTATTTTAGATAATAGTGAAACTATCTATGAATTAGATTTTAAATATCGGTCATTAGCAGATAGTTATGGTATTAAAGAGATGCGAGTATGTTCTTGTGTAAATGATAATACAACTTTTGTAAAAGCACTACAAGAGATTGTTTCTCTTGAAGTTTAGTATTATTTTACTGGAAGATAATTTGCATTGATAATGATCTCATTATTTATATCTTTTTGAGAAACTCTAACACTTGTTGCAATAAATGATGCAATTTGATTATTTCCCAATTGAACATCTAATTCATTCGTAATATCTTTTAATTGAATCATACCTTCTTTAAATTTAGCAGGATTTGATGTAAGATTTATCAATTTATTGACAGATAATGTCGCAACTTCATTTTGAGTTGTATAAGAACTTTTTATAGGGGCAGGAGAAAATATAACTGTTTCAGCAATATGTTTATTTTCACTCATATCTCTAATAATCAGTTTGAACTTTCTTGATTGATTTGCTTTATATCCAAATGGAAAAGTAAGGTTAATAAATTGATTGAGTCCGCTATCATCATAAGTCAATGAGACTGTATCTTTTTGGAGCAATTTTAAAATTTCTATTTTTTCATCTTGACCTAATAAAGTTTCAGGACTTGAATCTTGACTGTATGCAATATCACTCCCTGCTACTTGTGTATTATGAGCACCTTTAAAAGCTACCATAGGAAGTGTTGATGTAATTGAATTATTATATTTAAAAGAGAGTGTACCGCTCAGACTATATCCATCTACACCATCTTTTTTGAGTTTACTATGGTTTAAATTACCTGCTGCTAAACTATCCCATCGTGAAACTAGCATATTTTTATTTACTTTTTTATTACTATTTTCATCAAACTGTGCAATTGGATAAATCTCAATGTATCCTTTTGTAAAATCAACATTAGTATATCCTGCATTTTTACTTTGTGTAGTTAAATCTTTTCCTGTTTTTAAAATATTCATTATTTTAGGATGATTAGAATCATCTGTACTTGTAAGAAATACTTTGTCATCTTTTTGACAAACAGTACCAGACCATGCATCACCTGGGGATAAGAATATAGGCAAATCTACCTCTCTTGAACTAAGGTGTTCTCGTATAGCTACTTTTGCCAATATAGAATTCGTTTCATTTGTATTAAATACTTTAATTTCACTACAAATATCTTTTTTTGCAATATATAATGGAGCAATTAGAAAATCTCCAGAGTAGTCAGTTGCCTTAGTTACATTAGAAGCATGAAGCATACAAGATGCTGTCAATATACTCAAAACAATTTTTTTAGTCATTAGGTTATCCTTTTCTTTCAATTAGATTATACTATCTCATTAAAGCTTGTTTACTTATAAATAAGCTCTAAATATAACTATAGATTTAGAATTGTCTTTTGTTGTGTTCTGTATAAAGCTGGGATAGAAATTAGAAAAGGCAACAAATTAGAATATACTAATTTGTTTGGTTGTAACTTTTTTTGTTGATTGATATTGTTTGTGAGAGTTTGAAATAGCATCTTTTGATACTATTTGAATATTTCTTACTTTTGGACAAGTTCCTAATAAATGACAATCACTAGTCTTATAATAAGTTTTAGCAGCAGCAACTACTCTTCCTGTTTGATAGTCAAGTATTCTTGCATTGATAACAACTTTTTTTTCTATAGTTGAAAATGTTCCTAATAATACATAAGCATTTTCAATTTTTTGATCTATTTTCTTTTCGTCTCGAGTGATAAAATATTCTCCTGTTGGATTTATAGATAGAGTACCTTTACTACGAATATCTATAATATTAAATCCTCGAATAAAGAGTTCGTTAAAGAATGTTTCTGCTAGAGTTCGTCCAAATGAACTTGTTTGAGATAAATCGTGTAAGTTAACAAAAGATGTGATAGCAATATTTCCCATATCTTCTTGAGCAATTCTACTACTTGCCAATAAGCTATCTGCTAAATCTATAATTTTATCATCAACTATTCCATTTGAAATGTGAGGATACGTATACTCAGTAGAGTCATTTTTAGCATCTGTTTCAGAGATAGCTTTAGTTTCAGCGAAACAAACAGTAGCGAAACAAAAAAGCGAAACTAATAACCCACTTTTAATTAACCCTTTATACATTTTATACCCTTTTTTTTATATGCAATAGTATATCTACCATTTCTTAGAATTAGATTAGTTAATCAATTTATTTGTAAATTTTTCTTATTTATATCTTAATAATTTCTTAATTAATTTTATTAATAATATTATATTAACAAACAATTAACTAATTCAGAATCATTTAAATAAATCTAGGATAAAATCCACTTTATAAGTGACGTATTCGTGACTTTTATTTTAAACTTTAGGAGGAAATTGATGCAGAACGGTGCAACAATTGAGTATGATTACTCGATAGCAAAAGCCTTTACTTTTGCAACAATACTGTTTGGAATCATAGGTATGACAGTTGGTGTTATTTTAGCATTTCAATTGGCATTTCCAGAGCTAAGTAATTTAGCTGGGGAGTATGGTACATTCAGTAGGTTAAGACCTTTACACACAAATGGTGTGGCATTTGGTTTTACACTTAGTGGTATCTTTGCAACATGGTATTATGTTGGTCAAAGAGTATTAAAAGTATCTTTAAAAGAATCACCTTTTTTAATGGGTGTAGCAAAATTACATTTTGCATTGTATTTTATTACAATTCTTTTAGCGGTAGTGACTTTAATTACAGGTTTTACAACATCAAAAGAGTATGCTGAATTAGAATGGCCATTAGATTTACTAGTAGTAGTATGGTGGGTTTTATGGGGTATCTCTATTTTTGGATTAGTTGGAATTAGAAGAGAGAGAACATTGTATATATCTTTATGGTATTATATAGCATGTTTTGTTGCTGTAGCAATGTTATATTTATTTAATAATATGGCAATTCCTACAATGTTTTTTGCAGATGGAGCACCGAGTTCATTTATGCACTCAATTTCTATGTATGCAGGTACAAATGATGCACTCGTACAATGGTGGTATGGACATAATGCTGTTGCATTTGTATTTACTACACCAATTATTGCTATGATTTATTACTTTTTACCAAAAGAATCAGGACAAAATGTTTATTCTTATAAACTTTCTATCTTAGCATTCTGGGGATTAATGTTTGTATACTTATGGGCTGGTGGACATCACCTTATTTATAGTACTGTTCCTGATTGGATGCAAACTATGGGTTCTGTTATGTCAGTTGTACTTATTTTACCATCATGGGGATCTGCTATTAATATGCTTCTTACTATGAAAGGTGAATGGGGTCAATTACAATCATCTCCATTAATTAAATTTTTAGTTATGGCATCAACATTTTATATGTTATCTACTATTGAAGGACCAATTCAAGCTATTAAATCTGTAAATGCAATTGCGCACTTTACTGATTGGATTCCTGGACACGTTCATGATGGTGTACTTGGATGGGTTGTATTTATGATAATGGCAGCATTATTTCATATGGCACCTAGAATGTTTAAAAGAGAGATCTATTCTAAATCATTGATGGAAACACAATTTTGGTTACAAACAACTGCGATTGTATTATATTTTACATCTATGTGGATTGCAGGTATTACTCAAGGTATGATGTGGAGAGCATATGATGAATATGGTTCTTTATTATACTCATTTATTGATACTGTAACTGTACTTCAACCTTACTACACTATTAGAGCTGTAGGTGGATTAATGTACTTAATTGGTTTCTTTATGTTTGCATACAATATGTATAAAACAGCTACTTGTGGTAGAGTTCTTGATAAAGAGCCTACAAACGCAT
>Ga0193965_1000025_pt1 | contig 62813 bp, 52 predicted proteins | sample FB_8_MG_FD_140330 | JGI IMG/M metagenome (GOLD analysis project Ga0193965, IMG submission 140330) | Microbial mat bacterial communities from the Broadkill River, Lewes, Delaware, United States - FB_8_MG | ecosystem: Environmental > Aquatic > Freshwater > River > Microbial mats | place: USA... | reverse complement strand
CTTCTTGAAAAACTCAATCAATATGGAAATACTCATGGAATAGGTCGAATAGATATCGTTGAAAATAGATATGTAGGGATGAAAGCTCGTGGTTGTTATGAAACACCAGGTGGGACAATTATGCTCAAAGCTCATAGAGCTATCGAATCTATTTGTTTAGATAGAGAAGAAGCACATATAAAAGATGGAATGATTGCTAAGTATGCTGAACTTATCTACAATGGATATTGGTTTTCTCCTGAAAGAACAATGATGCAAGCTGCAATTGATGCGACTCAAAAGCATGTTGAGGGTGAAGTAAGATTGAAACTTTACAAAGGAAATGTGATGGTAGTAGGAAGAACATCTCCAAAATCACTTTTTAGTGAAGCACACTCTACATTTGAAGCAGATGATGTTTATAATCAAAAAGATGCAGAAGGATTTATTCGACTTAATGCACTTCGTTTTATTATTGAGGGACATACAAGAGGTTCAAATAAATAATACTTAAAGGGAAATATACAATTCCCTTTTGATGTTTACATTTACCAAAAATGACTTTAAAGGTTAGTTATGAAATATCTGAGTGATTTAGAAACAATTTGTAAAATTAATTCTTTTACAAAAAATAAAAGTGGTGTTGATGCTGTTGGAAAACAGATGCAAGAGTGGCTAGAAGCAATAGGTATGACAACGACAATATATAAAAGAGAAGAGATAGGAGATCATCAACTATTTAGCTCTCCTAAGGTTGAAGGAAAAAAGATACTTCTTTTAGGTCACAACGATACGGTATTTCCTGAGGGGGCATTTGATAGTTATACTCAAGATGATACTTGGGTATATGGTCCTGGTGTTTGTGATATGAAGGGGGGCAATATCGTTGCTCTTGAAGCTTTAAAAGAGATTTTTGCTAAAAATAAAAAGATAGTCAATATTGATCTCTTTTTGGTAAGTGATGAAGAGAGTGGGAGTGATGATAGTAAATTGGTCACTTTAGAGTTAGCTAAAAATTATGATTATTGTTTTGTGTTTGAAGCTGCTGGAGAAAACTTAGAAGTTGTTACAGGGAGAAAAGGTGTGGGGACTTATACTATTACTTGTGAGGGGAAAGCAGCCCATGCTGGTACAAGTTATCTCAAAGGGATAAATGCAAATCTTGAAGCAAGCTATAAACTTCAAGCCTTAACAAAACTTACAAATTTAGATATCGGTACAACTGTAAATGTGGGGAAAATCACAGGGGGAATAGGGGCAAATACTATTAGTCCAAAATGTGAACTTCTTTTGGAGATACGATACAAACAAAATAGTGAACGAGATAGACTACTCAAAGCACTTGAGGAGATTACAAATACCAATTATGTTGAAGGGACACTCTCTACACTTGAGGGATTAATCCAACGAGATGTAATGGAACCAAATACAAAACAAACAGATTTTATACAAAAATTAGAAAAAATTACAAATTTAAGTATAACAACAGAACAACGAGGTGGTGTAAGTGATGCAAATCATGTAGCATCTTGCGGTGTGATTACTTTAGATGGCTTTGGACCATTTGGTGATGGTGATCATACAGTTCATGAACGTGCATTAAAAAGTAGTTTTGAACAAAGAATAAAAATGATGCAAGAGATACTTTGTTATCATCAGGAGAATATTTTAACATTTTAATTGTGATACTATGTAGTTACAAAGTGAAACATATTCATTTTGAACTCCAATAAAAAGAGTTATTTGAAAAGAAAACTAATAAACTAAAGTATAATTTATTTATAAAAGGAAACAATATGAGCAGTAATCGAAAAATTGGTATGTGGCTATATAGTAACGGTGGTGGAGATGTTATCCAAAATAAAATTATAAAAAAACTTCATAAACGAGATATAGAGGTTTTAAATGATTTAAATCTTAGAAATGCAACAGCAAAAAATGGACATATCTTATATGAAAATCATAAATTAGACAAACTTGATCTTTTCTTTTCTTATAATGCAGGGGAACAATCTAAATATCAAATGTATTTGTATCAAGCATTAAATAGAGCAATACCTATGATTAACTCTTATGATGCTTTTGCTTTAACAGAAGATAAATTTCATACCTCCTTTGTATTACGTCAAAATGGAATTGCAACTGCAGATTATAAACTTTGTCATAGAGATGATGGGCATGAACTTCATAAAATTATTAAAAAATGGGATAAAATGGTCTATAAACCAACAGATGGTTGGGGTGGAGTAGGTCTTACTAAAATTGAGTCAGAAGCAAATCTTGATATGCTTCTCCCTTTTTTAAATCAAATGGATTTGCGATATTTTTATGTAGAAAAATTTATAAAATATGATAATACAGATTTTAGAGTAGATATAGTTGATGGACAATTTGTAGGGTGTTATGGAAGAAAAGCTTCAGGAACAGATTGGCGTACAAATGTAACAAGTGGTGGATCAGTATTTATGAGAGATCCAAATCAAGAGATTATAGATACTGCTGTAAAAGCCTGCCAAGTTTGCGGTGTGGATATTGGTGGTGTAGATATTATATATGATTTGGAAAAAGAGGAATATGTTGTACTAGAGGTAAATGGAATACCAGCTTTTGCTACACCAGAACAAGAAAAAATGGGATTAGATTTTAATACTAAAAAAATAGATCTAATTGTAGATTTAATAGATAAAAGAACAAGTACTAAAAAGGATTAATAAATGGGATTAAACAATAAACAACTACCAAAATTGGGTTTTTTATATATGGATTATGTGATGAGATTTTTCGATCATTCAAATTTTAAGGGTTGGCCAAATAAAATAGAGACAGTGACATACCATTGGGGAAAAGATAAAGAGAGATTTATCAAAGAGGTAAAAAGAAAAAAAATTGAAGTGCTTATTGGAAATATTCCTGCAACTGCTTATGAAACATTTAGAGAGATAGCACGAGCGTTACCAAATGTACAATTTGTACCTTCATTAGATACACAGTTTTCAAATAAATCAAAAGAGAATGTAACAAGATTTTCTTGGAAATATGATTTGCCTATCCCTAAAACATACGTGTATTACAATAGACCAAATGCAGATAAGTTTCTTAAAAAATGTAAATATCCTAAAATTATAAAAAAATCATATGGTCCATCAAATTATGGTGGATATTTTGTACATAAAGTAGATAGTTATAAAGAGGCAAAAGAGTTATACGTTGAGAAAAAATATCACCCTATGTATTTTCAAGATTTTGTTCCTATGGAAGCAGATATTCGAGTGATGCTAATAGGTCACAAACCTGTATGTGCATTTTGGCGAAGAGCTCCTGAGGGAGAATGGCTTACAAATACAAGTCAAGGTGGATCTATGGACTATATGGATGTTCCAAAAAATGTACTAGATCTTGCTGTAAAAGTTTCTAAAGCGGCTAAGGCTGAATATTGGGCATGTGATGTAGCCTATGGAAAAGATGGGAAAGTTCGAATATTAGAATGTGCTACTGCATTTGCTGCATTTCCTTATATAAGAGATTGGATTGGTCAATATATTATGTGGAATTTTAGTGAAGGTAGATTTAAAAAACCTCATACTCCTATGTTTAACTGGGAAGAGTTAGGGAAAATATCTCCAGATTTATTAAGAACTATGCGTCATATTACTTTTGGAAAATTTAATTCTAGTTATGATGGTGCTTATTTTGGCAATAAAAAGAAAATGTACGGTGAAGATGTTAAATATATCCATGAGCTTGATTCTGAATATAAAATGTTTGATGTACAAAGACGATGGACAGAAGAGTGGCCAAGTGAAATTTACAATTATCAAGATAGATTTTCATTAAAAAATTTAAAATCTATGAAAGTTCCAAATTTGAAAAAAGAAGATGCACCTTCTGCTGATAATGAAGATGCGGAAAGTATAGAAATTTCTTCTATTTCTAAAATTGATTTAAAAAAGATTTTGACATCAGTTGAAGGTATAGGTGAAAAGAAATATAATAAAATCATCAAAGAGATAGGTAGTGAAGAGGAAGTGATTGGAATTTTAGAACAAAGTCCATCAATTTTATTGAATATTAAAGGGATTACAACGAAGATTATTGAAAAAATATCTAATAAATATGCAGAATTTAAATTGCAACTTTAGAAAATAAAGCTATAATACTCCTTTAAGGGGTATTATATGATAAATAAACTACGAGTTTCTACAAAAATTATCTTACCAATATTATTAATATTGTTGGTAAGTAGCATTTGTACAAATTACATAACAGCGTCAAGAATGAATACATTAGTCAAAGATAGTGCACGTGAATCTTTGCACATGCTTACAGATTCTTTATTTTTAACACTTCGTAATGCTATGAATACAGGTGATCCAGTAGTTATAAAACAAGCTGAAGAAGATAGTAGAACTAATATTAAAGGCTTATCTCAGCTTAAAGTGGCAAAAAGTAGAGGCACTCTTGCTTTATACTCACCAGAAGATTCATTTACAACTGATCCAGATATATTAGCAACATTTAATACAAAAAAAGAGAAAGTTATAGAATCTTTCAAAAATGATTCACACTTTTTTCGAGTTTTACGTCCCATGATCGCAACAACAGATTGTCTTATGTGTCATTCCAATCAACAAGAAGGTGATGTTATTGGTGTGATAGATCTTTCTTTTTCTCTTGATAAAGCAGATGAAACAATTTATGATACATTGATGTTTATATTAATAATTTCAATTGCATTTATTTTGATAACCAGTCTTGTCGTATGGATAGTAACCAAAAAAACTACGGAACCTCTTCAAGGCTTAAAAAATGAACTTTTAGAATTTTTCTCTTTTCTCAATCATGAAAAAAAGAGTATTGAGCCATTTCATGTCGAATACATGGATGAAATTGGTGAGATAGCTACAGCATTAAATGTTAATATTGCTAAAGTTATTGAGGGGATTGATAAAGATGCAAAAGCAATTGCTCAAAGTTCTATAATGTGTAAAGATGCATCTGTTGGTAAACTGAATTCAAGAATTACTATACAAGCTTCAAACCCTGAAATTAATAATCTTATAGAGATAGTCAATGATCTTATTCAATCTATGGAAAGTAATATCAATAAAACATTACATACTTTAGGAGAATATTCAAATGATGCTTATAATAGTAGAATTCAAGGGAAAGATAAGTTTGAATCTAGTTTTAGAAGATTATTTGATCAAGTAGATTTTTTAGGGGAAACATTGACAAAATTAAGTGGACAAAATCTTAAAAATGGAAAAGCTTTACAACAAACAGCAAATGTATTTTCAAAAAATGTAAAACTCTTAAAAATATCTTCAAATGAACAATCTGAATTATTAGATGAAACAACAGGATCAATAGAAGATATTATGAATAATATTAGAAATACAAGTAGTAATAGTAAAGATATGGCATCTATATCTAATGAAGTAACAAAATACTCACATAATGGTCATAAACTAGCAGAAGAAACATCGGATGCTATGGATATTATTTATAGTAAAGTAGCTGCTATTTTAGAATCAATTGATACTATCAAACAAATATCTTTTCAAACAAACATCTTATCATTAAATGCAGCTGTAGAGGCTGCCACTGCTGGTGAGGCTGGAAAAGGTTTTGCAGTTGTTGCACAAGAGGTTAGAAATCTTGCATCACGAAGTGCTGAAGCTTCTCAAGAGATAGAAGACCTTATTATGGTAGCTTCTGAAGAGTCAAAAAGAGGAAGTGCCATTGCTAAAAATATGATTGCGGGGTATGATACTCTTAATGCAAGAATTAACTCTACTATTAAACTTATTGATATTGTAGCAAAAGACAATAATATCCAAATGACTAAAATAGAAAATATCAATACTATTATTAGAAGTGTTGATAAAAATGCAAATGATAATGTAAAAATTGTAAATGAAACAAATATAGTAGCAAGACAATCTGAAAAAATTGCTGCTAATATTATTAAAGATGCAACAGCAAAAAAATTTGATGGAAAGAATAATATTCAAGTAAGAAAAAAGATAATTGATCCTAATTTTAAAGGAGTTGATAGAAGAGAAAGGATAGATTAAAATCTATTTTTTCTTTATTTAAACAATCAACATCCCATCTCCATAAGAAAAAAATCGATAATTTTCTTTGACAGCTTCTTTATATATTTCCATCGTTTTATCTATCCCAATAAAAGAAGCAACAAGCATAATAAGTGTTGATTTTGGTAAATGAAAATTAGTCAATAAATAATTCACTCTTTTGGGTTTATTTAATGGATTAAGAAATAAGTTTGCTTCTCCATTTAATTGTTTTGTGTCATTATAAAATTCTATAGTTCGTGTGACTGTAGTACCCACTGCTAAAATTTTTTTATTTGTATCTAATATATCCTTTGAAGGTTGTGGTATATCATAAAATTCACCATGCATAGGGTGGTCTAAAATATCTTCTGATTCTACTGGTTTAAAAGTACCTGCACCCACATGAAGAGTAAGATAATTTGTAGAGTATTTTTCTTGTAATGATTTTAAAAGCTCAGGTGTAAAGTGTAATGATGCAGTAGGTGCTGCTACTGCACCATAATTTTTTGCAAATAAAGTTTGGTAATCTGTGGTATCAGATGCTTCATCTTCTCTTTTAATATAAGGGGGAAGAGGGAGATGCCCTATATCATTGAGTATCTCAACAAGTGTTAAAAAATCTAGCTCTTTTTGATCTTGATAAAATTTTACTATTCGTGTACCATCTTCTTGAAGTTTGAGTACTTTTATAGAAACTCCTGAGTCAAAAGTGATAATATTACCAACCAATACTTTTCCTCTCATATAAACTAAATACTGATTATCAGGAAGAGGTTTGTTAAATAACAGTTCTATTTTACCACCAGTTGCTTTTCTACCAAAAATTCTTGCTTTAATCACTTTTGTATCATTAAAAAATATTTCGCTATTTTCTGGAATATAATCTAATAAATGATTAAAAGTAGTATGGATAATCTTTTGAGTTGTCGTATCAAAAACTAAGAGCTTTGCACTATCAGCAGGATCTGCGGGATAAGTAGCTATATGTTCAGGTGGTAAGTCATAATCATAACTTGATGTTTTTAATGGATTGAGTTGATTATTTTTTTGATTCATTTATCTCTTCCAATTCTTCATCCTCATCTTCTTCATCTTCAATCACTTCAGGATTGAAAACTTTTGCTATATAAATAGATACACCATATAAAATAATTAATGGACCTGCCATTAAAAACTGTGTGAGAATATCAGGGGGAGTTAATAAGGCGGAAACTATAAATATAAGTACAACTGCATATTTAAAAAAGTCTTTGAGGGTTCTATCTGTTACCACACCTATTATCGCTAAAAAGAAAGTAAATACAGGTAACTCAAAAGCGATACCAAATCCAAATAAGAGTTTTGTAAAAAAGCTTACATATTTCCCAATACTTGGCATAACTGATACGACAGAGTTCCCAAAATTTACTAAAAACTCAAATCCAAAAGGAACAACAACATAATATGCAAAAGATGCTCCCATAAGGAACATCCCTGTAGCACCTGCTACAAAAGGGATAACGAGTTTTTTTTCATTGTCATATAATCCTGGAGCTAAAAAAAGCCACATTTGCCATAAAATAATTGGTAAAGAGAGTAAAAAGCCACTAAAAAATGCTACTTTTAATGCTGTGAAAAATGTTTCTTGTACCTCTATAGCAACCATTTGAGATCCAGGGGCGAGTACTTTTTCAATAGGGAGCATCATCCATTGTAAAATAGGCTCATAGACAGAAAAACATACAAAAAAAGCTATGATCAAAGCGGCACTTGAGATCATAAGTCTTTTTCTTAGATCTGCTATATGTGGTTTTATCTCATCAAACATTACACTTCCTCATTTTTTGAAAAAGAAATTGTTTCTTTTTTTATTGGTTTTACTCTAAATTCATCACTATCTTTTGAAAGACTTATATGAGATTTTTCTTGTATCACCTCTTTTGGTTTTGATGGAGCTACCATATCATCATCGGTGATACTTGAAATATTATCTAATTCTAATGTGGTTATATTTTTAATATTACTCACACTTGATTTGAACTCTTCAGCCTCTCTTTTCATCTCTGAAATATTAAGCTCATTATCTAAAGTAGATTTGGCATCATCCAGACCACTTTTAAATTTTTTAAAAAATCTTGCTATATCGACAGCTGCACTAGGCAGCTTTTCTGGACCCAATGCAATCACTGCAACAATTAAAACTAGAAAAATTTCCATAAAACCCATACCAAACATATATATACCTTAAATTGATTTTGAAGAAGATTTTACCTAATTTTTGATAAAATCCTACATAAAAAGATTTAAGGAGATTAAATGACAGAATTATTAATATTTGTCATCGTTGGTGTTGTATTTTATATGATTAACAAAAACTACAAGAGTAGTGATTATCACAATATTCAAACGCATGGTAAACAGACATTGAAAGGTAAATTAGAAGAGCATGAAGCTGGTCTTTTAGTTGCAATGTTAGCAAAAGTTGCTAAAGCAGATGGAAATATAAATGAACTAGAAGCTGAAATCTTAAGTCACACATTTACGGATATTTCTAGTCATTTTGAAAAGAGTGAAGATGTAAGAGATCAGCTAAAAAATATTTATCAAAGAGAGATGAATAGCTTTGATAATACAATTGAAGTTGCTAAAAAATATTTTTCTTTAACAAAAAATGACTATCAAAAAAGAATTAAAGTGATGGAGTATCTTTTAAATATTGCTTTTATAGATGGAAACTTCTCAAAAACTGAATTTATGATAACAGAAGATATTGCAAATGCATTAGAGATAAAAAAAGCAGATTTTGAAAATTTAATTACCCGTTTTGAACAATTTTATAATCAAAAAAAAGATTCAGAAAAATTATCCTTGAAAAAATCGTGTGATATTTTGGGTGTAAAGATAACAGATGATATGAGTCTAATCAAGAAAAAATATAGAGATTTAGTGAAAAAAAATCATCCTGATATTATAATGGGGCAGGGTGCAAGTCAATCAATTATTGATGAAGCAACAGCAAAATTACAAGAGATCAATGAAGCATATCAAATAATCAAAAAGGAGAAAGATTAATGGCAGATTTTCAATACTCGTATGAAGTTTGTACATGTAAACATGTCAGTTTAGGGGAGATAATTCATTCTATCAAAGAGCAAAATGCAAAAACCGTGGAAGAGGTTGGTAAATTAACAGATGCAGGGACAGCTTGTGGGTGCTGCAAATGTGAAAAAGATGATTTTGGTACTCCAAAAATGAAGCTTTATGTAGAACAAATTATCAATAAGTTTGCATAAAATGGAAAATAAAAAAATACTTATTAAAGAGATTCAACATCTCATTACGGTTGATGGAACAAATACAGCTATAAATCCAAATTATTTAGAATATTTTATGGAAGAGGAACTCGAAGAGATAAAAAATGAACTTTTAATTAAAAAAGAAAAGGCAAGTGAATCTACAAAAGAATATGTAAATGAATTGTATGAAAAGTTGGCACTCTAATAGAGAGATTTAGAGGAATGATATTTTAAAGTAAATAGGATATAATAATAAACATGAGAATAGATAAATTTTTAAATGCAGTAAATATTACTAAAAGACGAGCAGTTGCTGAAGATATGTTGGCACATAAAGTTGTTTTTATAAACGACATATCAGTTAAAAAAGCAAAAGAGGTTAAGGTAGATGATATTATAGAGATAAAGTATCTTGAATATTCAGATAAATTTAAAGTACTTCAAATACCTAAAACAAAATCCACTCCAAAAGCTAGTCAGAGTGAATACGTAACAAAATTATAAAAGGTTTGAGAGATGTTTAGTAAAGCTAGATTAAAATTTGATGATATATTTGAAAATAGGCTCAGTGTTGAATCTGTAAAAGAATATCTTGTAGAGTTATATCAAAGAGGAGAAACATCAGATGAAATAGCAGCAGCAGCAACTGCTATGCGAGATCATATGTTACCTTTAACGGTAGAACAATCTTTGAAAGAACAGTTATTGGATAATTGTGGAACAGGTGGAGATAAAAGTAATAGTTTTAATATCTCGACTACAGTATCTATTTTATTATCTGCTTGTGGATGTAAAATAGCAAAACATGGAAATAGAAGTATCACTAGTAATAGTGGAAGTGCCGATATGCTTGAGGAGTTGGGAGTAAATTTGACACTTACTCTTCCACAACAACTTAAGATGTTGGAGCAAACAGGTTTTGTTTTTATGTTTGCAATCAATCATCACCCTTGTATGAAACATATCATGCCGATACGAAAATCATTAGATCATAGAACAATTTTTAATATTTTAGGACCATTATCAAATCCTGCTTCTGTACACAAACAACTTATTGGTGTATTTAATAAAGAATATGTTGTTAAAATAGCAGAAGCACTTACACAACTTAATACAAAAAGAGCTATGGTGGTAAGCAGTAAAGATGGAATGGATGAGATTAGTATTAGTGATGTTACTTATTGTGCCTTTGTAGAGAGAGGTGATGTGCGTGAGTTTGTTTTGGATCCTCGTGAATATGGTTTTGATCTCTATCCAAAATCTGATGTAGAAGGTGGAGATGCAAAAGAAAATGCTCAAATCACTCAAGGAATTTTAGATGGATCAATTACAGGTGCGAAAAGGGATATAGTACTTTTAAATACAGGTGTAGCATTGTTGGTTGATGGCAAAGTAAATTCTACAGAAGAAGGTATTGAGATGGCGAAAGAGATTATTGATAATGGAGATGCTACCAAAAAATTAAAAGAGATAGTAGTCATTAGCAATCAACTTATCCATACATGATTTTAAAACTTACAGAAATAGATCAGTTTGTTACACTCTTACAGAAAAGCATAGCTTCAAAAGATGTAGTTGTATTACTCAGAGGTGATTTAGCCAGTGGTAAAACAACTCTTGTCAAAAATTATGTACAAAGTTTGGGTCTTTGTGATGAAGTAACTAGTCCTACATTTTCTTTACAAAGTGTATATGGTGAAAATATTTATCATTATGATATTTACAACAAAACTTTACAAGAGTTTATCTCTTTGGGGCTTTTAGAAGAGTTTGAAAAAAGTGGGATTCATTTTGTAGAGTGGGGTGATGAAAAATTAGAAAATATACTCAAAGAGTATGGATTTGAAGTACTTATTGTTGCTATAGAAAAAAAAGATGAAAGTAGAGAATATCATATTGAAACATAAAATAGAAGTAACCAATCTTACAAAAGCTATCAAAAAAACACAAATATTACATGATATTACATTGGATATAAAAAGTGGTGAAACAGTTGGATTGTTAGGACCAAATGGTGCTGGTAAAACTACGAGCTTTTATATCATATGTGGTTTGGTACAACCTACGAGTGGGCATATCTATTTTGATGAACATGAGATCACTCACCTTCCTTTGCACAAAAGAGCTTTACATGGAATAGGCTATTTACCACAGGAGTCTTCGATTTTTAAAGATTTAACAGTCGAAGACAATCTTATGCTGGCTGCTGAAGTATCTATCGATGATGAACAGCTCAGACGTGAACGAATTGAAGAACTTTTAGAAGTTTTTAATATTGAACCTATTAGACAACGAAAAGGGATAAGTTTAAGTGGAGGTGAACGAAGAAGAGCAGAGATAGCACGTGCTTTGGTATCAAATCCAAAATTCTTACTTTTGGATGAACCATTTGCAGGAGTTGATCCAATCGCTGTCAAAGATATACAAGGTATTATCAGACAACTTACTCACAGAGGAATTGGTGTATTGATTACAGATCATAATGTGCGTGAAACTTTACAAATTTGTGATAGAGCCTATGTGATGAAAGCAGGGACTATCATAGCAGGTGGAACAGCTCAAGAGATTAGAGAAAATGAGATAGTACGAGAACACTATTTGGGAAAAGATTTTACTTTTTAGCTCCAAATATTTTACTTATAAAAAAAGGTTCGTATATTTACGAACCTTTTTTATAACTTACACCTAATTATAATTAGGTGTAAACTTTGCTAGATATTATCAATAATACTATTTAAAGTAGCAGATGGTCTCATCGCTGCTTCTGCTTTTTTAATATCAGGATTAAAGTACCCACCAATATCTTTTGCTGATCCCTCAGAACCTAATAACTCAGCCATAATTGTAGGCTCACCATCAATTAATGCTTTTGCAACAGGTGCAAATTTAGCAGCAAGTTCAGCATTTTCAGTTTGGTCTGCAAGTGCTTTTGCCCAGTATTGCGCTACAAAATAATGAGAAGCTTTATTATCTTGTTCACCAGTTTTTCTACTTGGTTCTTTGTTGTTATCAAGATAAGAGTTGTTTGCAGCATCAAGTGCAGCTGTAACAATTGCTAAATCTTTAGAATCATTTTTTTGAGAAATAAATCGTAAAGATTCTGCCAATGCTAAAAATTCACCTAATGAATCCCATCTTAAATGACCTTCATTTAACATTTGTTCTACATGTTTAGGAGCAGATCCACCAGCACCTGTTTCAAACAATCCACCACCAGCGATCAAAGGAACAATAGACAACATTTTTGCTGAAGTTCCTAATTCTAAGATTGGGAAAAGGTCAGTTAAATAATCTCTTAAAACATTTCCAGTGACAGAGTTAGTATCAAGACCTGCTCTTACTCTTTCTAATGTATAAGCCATCGCATCTGCAGAATTCATAATAGGTAACTCTAAACCTGTTGTATCATAATCATTTAGATATTCAGTAACTTTAGCAATCATATTTCTATCATGTGCTCTTTCACTATCTAACCAAAATACTGCTGGATTTCCTGTAAGTCTAGCTCTTTCAACTGCAAGTCTTACCCAGTCTTTGATCGGAATATCTTTTGCTCTACTCATTCTCCAAATATCACCAGCTTCAACTTCCATCTCCATTAAAACAGAACCATCAGTATCTAAAACTTTAACCGTTCCAGCTTCTGCAATCTCGAATGTAGTAGGGTGAGAACCATACTCTTCTGCTTTTTGTGCCATAAGTCCAATATTAGGAACATTTCCCATAGTAGTAACATCATACTGACCATTTTTAACACAATCTTCCATACAAACTCTGTACATCATGGCATACGATCTATCAGGAATAACAGCGACACACTCTTCAAGCTCATTTGAAGCATTCCACATAGAACCACCATCTCTTACAACAACTGGTAATGAAGCATCAATAATAATGTCATTTGAAGCGTGTAGGTTAGTAATACCTTTATCAGAGTTAACCATAGCTATTCTTGGTTGTGCATCATATGTACTCATAATATCAGCTTCAATTGCAGCTTTTTTATCTGCAGGTAATGTTTCAAGTTTTTTATAAAGATCCCCTAAACCTAAGTTTGAGTTATATCCAATTGCTTCAAAATCTGCATCATATTTAGCAAATACATCTTTGAAAAATACTTCAACAGCATGACCAAACATAATAGGATCACTTACTTTCATCATTGTAGCTTTTAAGTGTAAAGACCATAAAACATCTTTTTCTTTTGCTTCAACTAAAGTTTCTGCCAAAAATGATCTTAAAGCACGTGCTGACATAAATGTAGCATCTAAAATCTCTTTATCTTGCACATCTGTTAACTCTTTTAACAATTTACCATTTAATTCAATTTTTATAGAACCAGCACCTGATTTTATAATAGATTGTTCATTACCATAAAAATCACCATTTGTCATATGTGCAACATATGCTTTTGAATTTTCTGAAAATGGTTTTAATGTATGAGGGTTTTTCTTAGCAAAGTTTTTAACAGCAGCAGCTGCTCTTCTGTCTGAGTTACCTTCTCTTAGTACTGGATTTACAGCAGAACCTAAACAAGTAGAAAAGAGTGCTTGTAATGCTTTTTCCTCATCATTTTGAGGATCTTCTGGATAATTAGGTATGTCATATCCTTGACCTTGAAGCTCACTTACACAAGCGATAAGTTGAGAAATTGAAGCTGAGATATTTGGTAATTTGATAATATTACCATCTTTTTCTAAAACAACTTTACCAAGTTTTGCTAATTCATCATCTATTTTTTGTCCATCAGTTAATCTCTCAGGAAACTTAGATAAAACTCTACCTGCTAATGAAATATCACTCGTAACAACATCTACACCTGCTGATTTTGTGAATGCATTTACGATTGGTAAAAGCGAATAAGTTGCTAAAGCAGGAGCTTCATCTGTTTTTGTCCATATAATTTTTGACATATTTTTTCCTTAATTAATTTGTTTTATTGCTATTTATTTTAGCAAATATATATTTATAGTATTATGTTATATTATAATAGTTTTCCGAACATATAATTTTTTGTATCATTTATACACAGTTATTTCCAAAGATTCCGTAACTTATCTTCCTTAGTTTTCGTTTTTATAATTTTTTTAGGGTGTATCTTCTTAATAATTTTTTTATGCTTAACTCTTTTAATTACACTCTTCTGCTTTTTTTTGATTTTACTTTTTGCTTTTTTCACTTTGATTATATTTTTTCTATGCATTTTATACGAAGATGTAAAATTGTGCTGTGTACCATCAATTGATTTCATAAAATACAAATAATCAGATTTTACAGGAAAAATTGCTGCTTTGATTGATTCAAATTCAATAGCACAAATAGGATCATCAGGTAAACCTTTATATTTATATGTATTATAACTACTTTTATCATTTCGTATCATTTTTGGGGTTACTTTGGTATGAGAATATTTACTATAATTAAGGGTTCCATCCATTTGAAGTTTCATATCTTTTTTTATACGATTGTATATTACACTTGATACAAGTACCATCTCCTCTTTTGAAGCAGATTCTTTTTGGATAATTGAAGCAATTGTGACATATTTGTACCAATTTTTTTGATTGTAAAATCCAAATATTTTTTGACTTAGTAATCGATATTTTTTTTCTGTTATTGATAAAAGATGTTTAATAAGCTGCTCTTCATTCATTCCAAAAGGTAAGTAATAGGTATCTGCTATAATATTTCCATCTTTCATATAGGCTAATTTTGCATATGTTTCAAAAAGTTTTGTGGTTGAAATATTAAGTGTTTTCGCTAAACTTTGTAAAAAGAAGTAGTATGTTTCTCCTGGAATGAGGGTGACTTTTTTTAAGGCAGCTTTTGAAGTTGTGACCCTATATAAAAATTCTATTTGAGTCATATGTGTTGTTTTTAAATCTATCCAACCGCTTTGAGGTTTGCCTATAAATCGTAACATGATTTTATCTAATAAGTTCACTTCATAGTTGTTTTTATCTAAATATGATACAATAGAATTTGAACCACCTTTAGGTATAAAAATAACTCGTGAAGTATTTACTTCTTGTGTAAAATAAACACTTAATATTATTAGAATAATGAGGAAAAATTCAGGTATGTTAAAAAATATAGAATTCATTTTTATTGTATTGAGTGGAATAATTTTAATGGTTATAGCCTCTTTATTTACTGGGATTGAGATAAATGATTTTTTTTATAAAAATATACATATAAAAAAATTGTATCTAAAATATGATAAAAAACTTAATATTTCAAGTCCAGAAATCACAATTTATGATATAAATCCTAAAAAAACTACTAAAATAGAGTTAAATTTTACAGTTGACTACCACAATCAAGAATTTAAGATAAATATACAACAATTGAAACTTATAGATACAGATATAACTTTTTCTGGTCTTATCTCCATAAATCAAAATAAAATTGATTTATATAAAAAATCTGAGCTTATTATAGAAGATGCAAATTTTACCTTTGATAAAAATATGGAACAAATAGATGCCAAAAAAATTTTCGTGAGTTATGAAAATGATATAGTTGATCTATTATTTGAAAAACCTTATTATGGAGATATTGATATAAAAGGTACAAAAGTAAGCTTTGTCGAAAACCAAAATATATTGAAATTATTTTTACACACAAATAGTTTGTTGAATAATACTTTGAAAAAAGCACTCTTAAATTATGGTGTAGAGATACCTGTAGAACAGTATTCGGGCATAAATGATATAGTGGCAAAAATTTTTATACCTTTTGGAAAAGAAGATCTATTTATAGAATCAAATATAAATATCAAAAACAGTTCTCTTAAACTTTTAGGGCAAGATTTGAACGCTTCAAAAATAGATCTTAATTTTAAAAATAACACGCTACAAGGTGTACTACACCTTCAACAATATAAATATCAAGAGTTTATTCTTTCTGATACAATTCTCAATTATGATCTTTCTTTTCAAAATGAATTAACTGCAAAAATAACCTCTGATAAAATAAATGCAACATATAATATGCAACAATTTTCTTTAGATAACTTGACATTGAATTTTGAAAAGAATCAAATCAAAATGTTTACAAACATTAAAGATAGCACAAATCAAATATTAATAGATCTTAATAATACAACAAATTTAGATACAAATGACACCTATGGCGTGCTGAATGTATTGTATGAAAATAACGAAACTAATATCTCTGTTAAAAGTGATACTATATACTATAAAGGTGATTTTACAAAAGAATTAAAATTTGATGTAAATTCCGACTTTATAAATTTACAAAAGCCCTATAAAGCAAATATTAATGATATAAAAATACACTTTGAAAATAACATTTTACGTACAAATTTTAATTTGAAAGATTCTTCTGATTTGATTCATTCTCAAATGTTTAACACAACTGATTTTACAACAAAAACCTCGACAGGGACACTTTTATTACATAAACTAAAGTTTAAAAATCTAATAGAAATGAAAGATATAGATATACCATACACTGTATCGTTTGAAGAGGATATAAATGTAGATATTCCTTATTTTGGATTGCATTATTTTAAAGAAAAGAATACTTCCATAGATATAGTTAATATTGAGAAACCATATAAAGTTTTAGATATGTTTCCTTTGTTAAGTCATCAAAATGAAAAAACTGCTTTTATTACTATCCTATCTAAGGATTTGAATGATACTAGAATAGATATCTATAACTTTGACTTTGATATAGATAGTAATATTTTTCAGTCTACAGATGAAAAAAATACAACAAAAGCAGAAAAATTAGTTGTACCTAAATTTCCTAAAATTACATTAGAGTATACAAATAGCACTATTAAATATGATAAATACGCACTTATATTTGATAGATTCAATTTAGATACAAATAACACGAGTGCAAAAATAAACATTATAAAAGATAAATCAACAATACAAGCGTATACTATCAATAATGGACTTATTTTTAATGCAAAGCATTTAACTGATACTTATATGAACTCATTTCTTAATCAAGAAATTTTTGAAAATGGATATATGAATCTCAATATATATGGAGAAGATATAAATGAATTATCTGGAGATGTTAATTTTCATACAACAACAATAAGAAATGTCACTATAATAAATAGTCTACTCACTTTTGTAAATACAACCCCTGCAATTTTGAATCCTCTTTTAGCACTTCCAACTTTGTTTCGAATGGCAGAAACTGGATTTGATACTAATGGATATTATATGAAAAATGGAGATGGAAGTTTTCGATATAATGTTCCTTTGAAAGAATTAGATATCTATGATATATATTCAAATGGAAAAATGTCAAATTTTATAGTAAATTCTCATGTAGATTTTAAAACAAATACTGTAGATGCAAATGTAGATATTTCATTTTTGAAAGACTTTTCCAAAGCGATACGTTCTATTCCATTAGTAGGATATATTGTTATGGGAGAAGATGGAGAGTTTCATACAAGTATTGATATAAGTGGAAAACTTGATGATCCAAAAATGGAAACACATGCACTCAAATCAGCATCAAATGGTGTGACAGGTATTATAAAAAGAATACTAACTCTTCCTTTTAATATAGTCGATATTAACACATCTAAAGAGCAAAAAGAAGAACATGAAAAAAGAGTAAAAGAGTTAATTAAATAGTTTCTTTAATTATGATTTAATCATAATATACCTATAATTATACAATTAATATGAAAAGGAGTTATTATGAATATTGACTCATCTTATGTAAGCCCGTACAACGTTAACGAAATCAATCAAACTTCACTTGAAAAAATAGGAACAGCTTTAAAAATAAATAAAGCAAGTGAAGATACATCTGACCTTGTCATCGCTTCACAATTAGGATTAACAAGGGATTCTCTTTCTCAAGCTGTTGAAAATATGAGTAGTGGAATAGCCATGAGTAATATTGCACAATCTGGATTATCTGATCAAAAAGAGATTCTTGAGAGTATTAGAACAGAAACTCTCAAAGCTATGAATGCAACAACAAATCAAGACGGTAAAGATATTATTGCTCAAACAATTAATAAATCTATTGAACAATTTGATGCAATCACACAAAGTACTACTTACAATGGAACTTCACTTTTAAAAACAGATGGTGATACAAGTGATGATATCTCAATTGTTGATAATCAGTCAACAATAGAGTTAGAAAAATCTGATACAAGTTCTATATCAACTACACTCAAATCACTTATGAATAATTTTAGTACAGATATAAGTGCTCAAACAAATTTGTTAAATGTGATTGATCAAAGCATCGATCAACTAAATACTTTTGAAAGTAATTTTAGTGGTGCTTCGAATGTTATGGAATCAAGTGTAAAAAACTCTATTAGTACAGAAAAAGAGTTAGCAAATGCAGAATCAACTATTATGGATATAGATTATAGTAAAGAATCAAGCAGTTTTAGTAAAACAAATTTATTAAGCCAGATTGGGTTGATGATGCAAAGTCAAGCAAATGCAATTCAAGGTAAAAATATATCTTTACTCTCTTACTAATGGATAATCTATGAAAATTGGAATTATATTTTTTGTAGTAGGATTGGTATTAATCCTACTATTAACAAAGATTAAATTTGAAAAAAAAATGCTATCTCAATTAGGGTTAGTATTAGGAATTTTATTTCTCATTTATGGATTGATTTTGCTGGTTCAACCTAATGAGTATATTAAATATACCAAAACTACTATAAGTAAAGATCACAACTCATCAAATACAAAATAACTTTATAGTACAATACGGTCTTAATTAATAAAAGGCAATATAAATATGACCGATACTATAAAAATATTTAAAGCAAATCAAAATAATTTAAAGAATATAGATTTAGAGATACCAAAAAATAAACTCATTGTGTTTACAGGTTTAAGTGGAAGTGGAAAATCAACACTAGCATTTGATACTTTATATGCTGAGGGTCAAAGAAGGTATATAGAATCTTTAAGTGCCTATGCAAGACAATTTTTGGGAAAGATAGGGAAACCTGATGTAGAAAGAATAGAGGGATTAACTCCAGCTATCGCCATCGATCAAAAAACAACTTCAAAAAATCCACGCTCTACTGTGGGAACTATTACAGAAATTTATGACTATCTTCGTTTACTGTATTCAAGAGTAGGGAAACAACATTGTCATAAATGTGGCAAACCAATCTCTCAAATGTCGAGTAGTGATGTAATCGATCAAGTTTTAAAACTTCCAGAAAATTCTAAAATAGTTATCATGGCACCTCTTGTCAATCGTAAAAAAGGGACATTTGCAGATCTTTTTGAATCTTTACGAGCAAAAGGATATGTACGAGCTATGGTTGATGGTGTAATGGTACGACTTGATGATGAAATTGAGCTTGGTAAATCTCAAATGCATACGATAAAAGTAATTATCGATAGAGTTGTAGTAAAGGCTGATAATAAGGAAAGAATTGCTCAAGATGTAGAAAAAGGTTTAAAAGAAGCTTTTGGTGAGCTAGAAGTAGATATTTTAAATCATGAAGAAGTAGGGTGTGAACAACATATTCATTATAGTGAACATATGGCTTGTTTTGATTGTAAAATATCTTTTGAACCCTTAGAACCTTTAAGTTTTTCTTTTAATTCACCCAAAGGGGCTTGCGCTAGTTGTGATGGTTTGGGTATTCGATTTACACTTGATATGAAAAAAGTAATTAATAATGATATTAGTATTGCAGATGGAGCGATAAAAGTAATCTATGGTTTTAACAAAGGCTATTATTTCAAAATGTTACAAGCATTTTGTGAAGCAGCAGGTATTGATATCAATAAACCATTTGGAGAGTTAGAGCCTCATGAAAGAGGAAAAGTTTTAAATGGGGGAATAGAAGAGGCTGTATTTACATGGAAAAGACATAAACTCACACGAAAATGGGAAGGTGTTGTCAAGATTGCCTATGATATGGTAAAAGATGAAAAAGAGATGGATGCCTATATGACTGAAAAAGTTTGTGATGTCTGTAATGGTCATAGACTAAAAGCACCATCATTATCTGTAAAAGTAGCCAATTCTGGAATAGCAAATATCCTAGATATGCCTATAGAAAAATCACATGCTTTTTTTCAAGATGAGAAAAATTTTGAATATTTTAACGAACAAGAAAAAATGATTGCTACTCCTATATTAAAAGAGGTACGAGATAGAATATTTTTCTTGTATGATGTAGGGTTAGGATATATTACTTTAGGAAGAGATGCTCGAACTATCTCAGGAGGAGAAGCACAAAGGATACGAGTTGCTTCTCAAATTGGTAGTGGTTTAACGGGGGTTATGTATGTACTAGATGAGCCAAGTATTGGTTTGCATGAGAGAGATACTGCTAAACTCATAAAGACCCTTAAAGCTTTACAACAAAAAGGAAATACTGTCATAGTTGTAGAGCATGATCAAGAGACTATGGAAGCTGCTGATTTTATTGTTGATATTGGTCCAAATGCAGGAAAATATGGGGGAGAGGTTGTATTTAGTGGTACAATGAAACAGCTTTTAAAAAGTAAGACACTTACTGCCCAATATTTAAATGGACAAAAACAGATTAAGTACTATAAAAGAAGACCGCAAGAAGAGTTTATAGAGATTAAAAATGTGAATTTAAATAATATCAAAAATCTTGATGTAAAAATTCCATTAAAAAATCTTTGTGCAATTACGGGAGTGAGTGGAAGTGGTAAATCCTCTTTAATACTTCACACTTTATTACCTGTTGCTAAAGAGCTTCTCAATCATGCTAGAAAAGTAACTAAAATTGATGGAGTAAGTATTGATGGATTAGATAAATTGGATAAAGTGATTTACCTTGATCAAAGTCCAATAGGGCGAACTCCTCGATCAAACCCAGCTACATACACAGGACTCATGGATGATTTAAGAAAACTTTTTGCTGAAACAAAAGAATCAAAACTTAGAGGATATGCAATAGGACGATATAGTTTTAATGTAAAAGGTGGACGATGTGAAAAATGTCAAGGTGAGGGTGAGATCAAAATTGAGATGCACTTTTTACCAGATATAATGGTGAAATGTGAAGATTGTAATGGTGCAAGATACAATCCTCAAACATTAGAAATACTTTACAAAGGCAAATCAATTGCAGATATATTGAATATGGCAGTTGATGAAGCTTTTGAATTTTTTGTAAAAGTACCTAAACTACATGCAAAACTCAAAACACTCCTTGATGTGGGACTCGGATATATCACTTTAGGTCAAAATGCAGTGACTTTAAGTGGTGGGGAAGCCCAAAGAATAAAATTGAGTAAAGAGTTATCAAAAAGAGACACTGGAAATACATTATATATTTTGGATGAACCGACAACAGGATTACATTTTGCAGATGTCGATAGACTTACTCAAGTATTGCATCATCTTGTAGATTTAGGAAATAGTGTTATAGTGATTGAACACAATCTTGATGTGGTACGAAATGCTGATTATGTTATAGATATGGGGTATGAAGGTGGTGCTAAAGGTGGACAAATCATAGCAAAAGGGACACCAGAAGAGGTGGCAAGTACCCATGAAAAAACGAAAAGTTACACGGGATATTATTTAAATAAACAATTATAAAAAGGAAAAATACAATGTTTAGAGAATTTGATTTAAAAGATTTTGAGAAGAGTGCAAAAAATTTAGAACTTCTTATAGAAAAAAATAAAGAGAAATTAGAAGAGTTATTGAAAATAGAAGAGAAAACATATCAAAATTTTATCCATCCATTTGCTCTAATGGGTGAAGAGTTAAGTGAGTTTTGTACTCCTATATTTCATATGGACAGTGTAAAAAATAGTGAAATGACACAAAAAGTATATAATGAATGTTTACCATTAATTTCTATCTATAGTTCGCAGTTAGCTTCAAATGAAAATGTTTATAGTGCTATAAAAGATATACAAACTAACTATAATAATGCTCTTACGCTAGAACAGCAAAAAGTTTTGGAAAATGAGATCAGAGATTTTAAGCTTGGTGGGTGTGGACTTAATGATGAAGATAAAAAAACTTTGGAAGAATTAAATTTAACATTGAGTGAATTAGGAAAACAATTTTCTCAAAACCTTCTTGATGCTACGAATGATTGGGAGATGATTCTTGAAGATTTTGAAGATGTAAAAGAGATACCAAAAAGTGATTTAGAGATAGCAACTTTTGTGGATGAAAAAGATCAAAAAACAAAATATAAATTTACTTTACAGATGCCATCATATATAGCATATATTACTTACGGTTCAAATAGAGAAAAAAGAGAAGAAATTTACAAAGCATATTGTACAAGAGCTCCACAAAATGGGAACCTTATAGAACAAATTTTGGAACTCAAACAAAAAGAGGCACAGCTTTTGGGATTTGAAAATTATGCTCAACTTTCTCTTGCTACTAAAATGGCAAAATCTGAAAAAGATGTACTCACATTTTTATCCGAACTAGGGCGGTATTCTCAAGATAGAGCAAAAGAAGAGGTGGAAGAACTAAAAGAATTTAGTAGAAAAGATGGTTGTGAAGATATACAAAGTTATGATTTAGGATATTATAGTCAAAAACTCAAAGAGGAAAAATATGATATTGATGAAGAATATTATCGACCCTATTTTGAAAAGAAAAGTGTCCTCAATGGTTTGTTTGATTTTTTAAATAAAATTTTTGATATCTCATTTAAAAAAGTAGATACCTCTACTTGGGATGATAAAGCTGTAGTATATGAGATAAGTGATGAACAATCAGATAAAAAAATCGCAAGATTATATATAGATTTAGAAGCAAGGGATGACAAAAGAGGTGGTGCTTGGATGAACAATTGGCATACACATAGTATCATTGGTAGTCAACAAACTTTAGCAACTGCTTATATAGTTTGTAATTTTCCAATCTCCACAGAAAATACCCCTTCTCTTTTACGACATAGTGATGTAGTAACACTTTTTCATGAAATGGGTCATGCTTTACATCATATGTTGAGTCAAGTAAAAGAACCATTAGTCAGTGGTATCAATGGTGTCGCTTGGGATACTGTAGAATTTCCATCACAATTTTTAGAATATTTTGCATATGACAAAGATGTTTTAAAACTTTTTGCAAAACATTATGAAACAGGAGATATTTTAGATGATGTTGCGATAGACAAACTTATAAAAGCGAAAAATTTCCAATCTTCATTATCTACTATACGGCAATTAGAATTTGCTTTGTTTGATTTTAAATTACATCAAAAATTGTACAATGAAAAAGAAGTGCAAGAAGTCTTAAATACTATAAGAGATGAAATATCTGTGATCAAACCTCCTCAATACAATAAATTTCAAAATGGATTTAGTCATATATTTGCAGGTGGTTATGCTGCTGGATATTATAGTTATAAATGGGCAGAAGTATTAAGTGCAGATGCTTTTTATCTTTTTATAGAAAATGGAATTTTCAATAAAACACTAGCAAATAAATATAAAAATATTATTTTAGGGGAGGGGGGAAGTGACGATATGAACAATCTATATCTAAGATTTGCAAATAAAGAAGCAGATATTAAATCTTTACTGAAGATTGATGGAATTATCAGTTAAATTCTGATAATATTCTAATAACATTATAGCAAGGATTTAAAATGGAAGAAAATGGTACAGTACAACAGTTAAGTAAAGCACTTAATCAACTTTTAGAAGCGTATGAAGTATTACAAGAAGAATTAAAAAACTTAAAAGAAGAAAACGTAATGTTTAAAGAAGAAATTGATGATCTTGAATTGAAAAAACAAGATCTTGAAGATAAATTAAGTTCGTTAACTGATACAACAGAAAAGAATTCAAATGAGATGGATACAATGCTTGGAAGAATAGAAAATATTTTGGGTCAAGTTGCAGAAAAAGAGATTGAGAACATGGAAATGGAAGCAGATAACACTATCAAAACAGAAATTCAAGAAGAAAATAGTGACAATGCTCAGCAGGGTGACAATAAAGAGATCGATCTAGGAAGAATGCAATCATTGCTAAATGGATTTGGTAATAATTGACAGTAAAATTAGATACAAGTTTACTATTTAATACTTTTAAGGTTAACTCCTTTGAGCAATTAGAACAAGGGATGCAATCATTAGCACCATCAATGATAGAGTATTACTTAAGTGACTTATCTTCTTCTGTTTCAGAATCTTTTTATATAAATAGATCCAATATACAAAAGACAATTTTTTTAGATGAATATTCTTTATATCTGGATTATGAAGATTTTGTTTACTTGGAGTTTGTTCAAAAAGATAACTTTTATGGCACCGAATCATTATGGTAAAATTTTATATAACAAATAACTATCAATACACATCAGTATCATAATATCCATTTTAAAGAAAATGGATATTATACTTTTCTCAGTATAATTAACAATAACAATCAAAATTTATTTTTCTATTAATATCGTACGACAGGATCGATTTTTTGTTTGGGCTAACTCTTGATTGAGTAGAGTAGATTTACTCAATTCTGGATGTTTATATAATAGTTTGGAAATTACAGTTTCCAATACTAAAATTAATATTCTATTGAAAAAGTGCATTTATACACTTTTTCATCTAAACTAATATCTCTCGATTTCCTTTTGCATTTGGTGAAGACAACACACCAGACATCTCAAGTTGTTCCACAATAGTTGCGGATCTATTGTATCCAATTTTAAGTCTTCTTTGTAAATAACTAATTGAACTTTTTTTATCTTGAATCACTACCAATTTTGCTTGTTCGAATAATGAGTCCAATTCACCAATTTCATTTGGATCATTACTCGAAGAACCATCTTCAGATTTTTCTTTTAAAATACTTATATCATAAGTAGCTTCTCTTTGCGATTTTAAAAATTCTGCAACTTCTTCAATCTCTCGCTCATCACTCCATGGAGCATGGACTCTTACGAGACCACTCATACCTGGAGGAGTAAATAACATGTCCCCTCTTCCCAATAATGATTCTGCACCCATCGAATCTAAAATAATTTTACTATCTACTTTTTGTCCAACTTTATAACTAATTCTACTTGGTAAGTTTGCTTTAATAAGTCCAGTTACAATATCGACAGATGGTCGTTGAGTTGCAACAATCAAGTGGATTCCACAAGCTCTTGCTTTTTGAGCAATTCTCGCAATAGAAATTTCTACCTCTTTTCCACTTGTCATCATTAAGTCTGCTAACTCATCAATAATAATAACAATATAAGGAAAGGGTTCCTTTTCATTTATTCTTGTTTTTTTATTATAATTTTCAATATTTTTTGTTCTTGTTTCCGCCATTAATGTATATCGTCGTTCCATTTCCATTACCATATTTGCCAAAGCATTTATAGCTTCCATGGGTTTGGTAATAACTGGTGTTAATAAATGAGGTATATCATTATAAATAGAAAATTCGATCATTTTAGGATCAATCATTATAAGTTTTAGTCTATCTGGTGAATTTTTATATAATAATGATAAAATCATTGAATTTAATCCAACAGATTTTCCACTTCCTGTTGTACCTGCAATTAAAAGATGTGGTAATTTTTTTAGATCCGCAATAAAAGGATTTCCTACTATATCTTTTCCTAAAATCATGGTTAAAGGTGAAGAAGCATTTTGAAATAACTCACTTTCCAAAACCTCTCTCATATAAATAGTTTGTGCTACATCATTTGGTACTTCAATCCCAACAACATCTTTTCCTGGAATCGGAGCTTGTATTCTTATAGTTTGAGCTTTTAGTGCCATCGCCAAATCATCTTGCAAATTAAGAATTTTAGAAACTTTAACATTTGGTGCTGGTTTAAATTCAAAAGTTGTTACGATTGGACCTGTATAAGTTCGCACAACATCGCCATCAATTTTAAACATTTTTAATTTTTCTAAAAGATCTCTAATTTTTTGATCAATCACCTCTTCATTGATTTTATGTTTTGATTCTGTGGGTGCTTCTTGAAAAAATTCAGTGGTTGGAAGTTGAAAATCTTTTGGTTTTTCAACCTCCCCTACTTCGATATCTGCTAGAAGTTTTTTATTTTCTTCTAGTTCTTTAACAATTACGGAGTGTTTTTTTTCTTCTAACTCTAAAACTGGTTTCGCTATATCATTAATATTATTTACATCTAAATTTAACTCTAATGTCTCTTGTGTCTTATTAATTTTTTTTGATACTTTTAATGGACTACTTATTTCCATCTCTGCTTCGATTATCTCTTCTTCTTGTGGTTTTGAAATAGGTTTTGTCTCTACTTCATTCTCTTTTATTAATGATTCAAAAATAGGCTCTTCGTTTTGAATCGGTTTTTCAACCTGAGATAATATAGGTTTTTCTATCTTATCATTATCACTTATAGAAATTTCTGCCGTATCTCCTATCTCTTTTACAAAAACTCTTTGCTCTTGAGCTCTATGCAATTTAGTTGGCATATTTTTAACTTTATTTTTTGGAGAATCAAAATTAAAAAAATCTTCAATTTCTGACTTAATATCTTTACTCTCAAAATTACGACTCTCAATCAAAAGAAGTATAGATATTAAAAAACAAATAAGTACAAATATCCAAAGACCTGCTAGTCCTACAAATGGAGATAAATCAGAGACTACACTATTTCCAAATTTTCCCGATAATGGTCCACTTAAAACAAGTGATTGCAATAAAATTGTTGCTATAAAGAATAATACTGAGGAAATAGTTTTTACAGCAATCTCTTCTATTTTTGAAAAATTTATTTTATATAAAATAAATAAGAAAAAAGGTAAATATCCATACGCAATAAAACCTAAGTAGTATTTTGAATATGAGGATACAACAGAACCTATTTTACCTACAATATTTATATCTGAAATAAAAATAGAAAGAGATAAAAAGATTAATATAAATGCCATGATTATAGAAGCGATTTTGAGAACTATAATTTATCCTTTAAGAAGTTTTGTAATTCGACCTTGAAGTTTAAGCCAGGCTCGATGTTCCATTAATGGAAAACCTGCCCACTGTTTTTTTGGTTCGATTATAGATTTAGAAACAACACCACGTGCAGAAATAGTACTATGAGGAGCTATTTCTAAATGTCCTGTTGTTCCACTTTGACCTGCCATAACAACATATTCCCCTAAAATAGTAGATCCCGATAGTCCAGTTTGAGTTACTAGAATACTCCCTTTCCCAATTTTACAGTTATGTGCAATATGAACCAAATTGTCTATGCGAACCATGTCTCCAATAATGGTACTAGAAAATACAGCTCTATCAATAGTACAATTTGCACCTATTTCAACATTATTACCTATTGTGACATTACCATTTTGGTAGATTTTGATATGTTCACCCATTTTTGTTGTAGCAAAACCAAAACCATCACTCCCAATAACAGTACCTGAATGAATAGTACAATTATTTCCAATAGTACAATCTCTATATATAGAAACATTAGGATAAATAATTGTATTATCACCAATTACTACATTGTCACCTATAAAAGCACCATGCATTATTGTACAATTAGAACCTATTTTTGTATTAAATCCCAAATAAGTGTTTTGCATTATTTTGCAATCAGCACCTATTTTAGGAATATCACCAATAGTTTCTAAAATTTTAGGTGCAAAATATTGACTAGCTTTTGCCAAGCAAATATATGGTTCCTTAACGACAAGTGCAATTGAATCACTAGGAACATTATTTTTAAATTCTTCTGTTACAAATATTGCACCTGCTTTTGAATTTTTTAAATCTTGAAGATATTTTTTATTTTCAAGAAAAGAAATTTCACAAGATTGTGCTTCTTTTAAATTATTGAGTCCTGTAATTAAGTCAATATTTTTACAAGTATCTAACTCTACATCTAAATTTTCTAAAATAAATCTTAAATCCATTTTTCTAATTATCTTTCCATAGCAACAACGCCACTTCTTACAATCTCTATAGGTTTATATTTTTCTATAAGTTTAATAAAACTTAAGATTCTAGCGGGGTCATCAGTTGCAGATATAACTATAGCATCATCAGTTACATCATGAATTGCACCATTATAAGATCGTGCCAAAACATCAATATCACTTAAGCTTTGATCTAAAGATATTTTAATCAAAACTGTATCTTTTTCTATCACATTATTATGTTCGATTACTTTTAATACAGGAACTAATTTATTTAATTGTTTTACAATTTGATCTATTGTTCGTGCTATTCCTAGTGTAACTACTGTAATTCTTGAATATTCAGTATTTGGAATAGGAGCAACCGTTAAACTGTCTATATTATATCCTCTTGCTGAAAAAAGATCTACTATTCTACTTAAAACAGAATCTTTATTTACTACAATAATAGATAAAACTTCTCTTCTCTCTTCACTGTCATAAAAATGGTTAAAGTTATTCATTAGTTTTCTCCTTTTTTTTCTAATAAAATCATCTCATCTAAAGCATGGCCATTTGGTACCATAGGAAGAACTTCTTCTCTTCTTTCTATAATTACTTCTATCATTGCAACTTTATTTGACGCAACAGCATCTTTTAGTGCCGCATCAAATTCTTCCTTTGTGTGAACTTTATATCCAACTCCACCCATAGATTGTGCTAACATTGTAAAATCTGCTTGAATATCCAAGTTTGTTTCTGCTAGACGATCTTCATAAAATCGTGTTTGCCATTGTCTTACCATTCCTAAGTAATTATTATTTAAAATTATGTTGATATGTGGTAAATCATACTGAGTACAAGTGATAATCTCTTGAATATTCATCATAATTGAACCATCACCTGTAAAGTTCACAGATACTTTATCTGGATTTGCTCTTTTTACACCCATAGCATAAGGAAGCCCTACTCCCATAGTTCCCAAACCACCACTCGTCATCCATTGTCGTGGATAATTAAATGGATAAAACTGTGCTGTCCACATCTGATGCTGTCCAACATCTGTAGAGATAAGTGCATCATCTCCAAGTAATTCACCTGTTCTTTGTATAACCCATTGTGGTTTTAATCTATCACTATCTTCTACATAAGTTAAAGGATGCTCATCTTGATATCCTTGTAGTCTATCAATCCATTGTGTATGATCATTAAATTCAAAATTGTCTGAATATTGCAAAATTTGTTTCATCACAATAGCTAAATCACCAACAATTGGATAATTAGGTTTTATAATTTTAGCTATACTTGCAGGGTCAATATCTACATGGACTACTTTTGCTTTTTTGGCAAAAACATCAAGTCTTCCCGTTACTCTATCATCAAATCTAGCACCCAAACAAATAATCATATCAGTTTCACTCATTGCCATATTTGCTGCGTATTCACCATGCATACCTAACATACCAAATAAAAGCTTATCATCACTTCTCATAATACCTCTTGCCATTAATGTTTCAACAACAGGGATATTAGTTTGGTGTGCAAATGTTCGTATATCTTCATAACAATTTGATAATACAGCTCCCCCACCTACATATAATAAAGGTCTTTTTGACTCACTTATCTGTTGTAGAGCTGCTTTAATTTGTCGTACATTTCCTTTTGTAGTAGGCTTATATGTTGGCAATTCGAACTCTTGTTCATAATCAAAATCTGCAAGTTCTGCACTTACATCTTTAGGAAGATCAATATGAACGGGACCTGGTCTTCCTGTTCTTGCGATATGAAATGCAATTTTCAAAACTCTTGTTAAATCTTTTACATCATTTACCAAAAAGTTGTGTTTTGTACAAGATCTACTTATACCAACAGCATCTATCTCTTGAAATGCATCTGTTCCAATTACAGTTGTAGGAACTTGACCACTTATTACAACCATAGGGATACTATCTGTGTATGCTGTAGCTAAGCCTGTAACAGCATTTGTAAAACCTGGACCAGAGGTAACAATTGCTACTCCTACTTTTCCACTTGATCGTGCATACGCATCTGCTGCATGAATAGCTGCTTGTTCATGTTTTGTTAATATATGTTGAAAATGATTTTGTTTATATATCTCATCATAGACATTCATAATGGCACCACCAGGATAACCAAACACAACTTCTGTGTTTTCTTTTTGCAATGCTTCTATAACTATTTGAGAACCCGTTAATTGTTTTTCTATTATTTCTTTTTCCATATGTTACACTCTTTAATTAAAATACAATTATTTTATCTAAAATGTTATTAAAAATATATGAGTTGCTTTAATTAAGTTAAGATTAGAGTTAATTAGTATAGCTTTGGATTATTTTATAAATATAAAATGATCAATTTTTGAAAAAACTATAAATCAGATAATTAATGTATCATCAAAATAAAATAATACATTAATAAATAAATTCCATTAAGGATGAGGAATTTTTATTTTTGAATTTAAAAGATAACCTATCCCTATAACTAGTAATAAAATTATATTTTCATTTGGAATAATTTCATATACCCAACCCAAATAAACAGCCCATAATAATATAGCTCCTAATGGGGTAGGAACTCCTGTAAAATACTTACTAACTTCTCCCGCATCTGTATTTATATTAAATTGAATTAATCTTCTTAATCCAGATATAACATAATATACAAATGTAAATGCGACAAATACAGTATTTAAAAAATGTAACTCTTTTCCATCTATTATGGCAAAATATACAAACATTACAGGTACAATTACAAAAGAAAGAAAATCACCAAAAGAATCAAGTTGAACACCAAATTCTGTTGATAAATTAAATTTTCTAGCTATTTTACCATCTAAAATATCAAATGCTCCTGCAAGCCATGCAAATAACGCTGCCCCAAAAAATTCTTGGTGGGTAATAAAATATATTGCTAATACCCCTGCTGTTATATTAAAAAATGTAACTATATTTGCTAAATTAAAATGATTGTTTTTATCAAATAAAAATGTCATAATGTATACTGATCCCTTCCGTTTTCTTTAGACTGATATAACTTTTTATCAGCCAATTTATAAATATCTGTTTTTGATAAAGAATAAATATTCTTATCAATCAAAACAACACCCATAGATAAAGTTAAAAATGATGTCTTACTTGCTTCATGTTTTATTTTTTGAGCAACAATAGTTTTTTGAAATTTTTTGAGTCTCTCTTCTAAAGTACTTCTTTCTATATTAAATATTATTATACCGAATTCTTCTCCACCCAATCTAAAAGCATAGTCATATTCTTTATTAAATATTGTATCTAAAACATGCGAAACTGTTTTAAGTGCAATATCTCCTGCATCATGTCCATAAGTATCATTAAATTGTTTAAAAAAATCTATATCCATCATTACAAAAGCATTACTCCAATTGTTGTCTTTACTGATAACAATCGTTTCATCTAAAATAGTTTCAAAATATTTTCTATTATACAAACCTGTCAAGCCATCTGTAATTGAGTCAGATTTATATTTGTCTACAAGGTGCTCCATTTTATTATTATTTTTAATAATAATTAATACTATTGTAAAAATAAAAATTATTATAGCAGCGATAATAAAGATTTGGTTATAAAAAAGATAATTATTAACCTTTTCAGATTGTATTAAAAAATCTTTCCTTTCTTTGTATGCTGAAGAAACTTCAAATTGTATTAATAAATCTATCTGTTTTATTATATATTTATAAAATTGATTATTTCTCTTTTGAAATGATTTTTTTACTTGATTATTAATTTTTTCTACTATTTTTCTCTCTTGCTCAGATTTATATTGACTATTATAATAATTCCAATTTTTAATAATAATTTCTTTACTTTTTGAATAACTTTTTGAATTTATAATTATTTTATTATATTCTTCTTTAATAATATGTAATTTATGCACTGGAACAAAATTCCCAAAATATATGCTATCAATCTTTTTTTTCAATTTATCTATTTCAGATGAAAATATAAAAGTGATATATACAAGAGCAAACAAAACAGCTAAAGGAAGGGTAAAAAGTTTATAATTTATTTTCATAGTCTACTTTCTCATGTTTTTTGAATAATTGATAATATATCTAGCTATTTCATTAAGATGACATATCTCTTTTATAGCACCAGCTTTAATAGCTTGTGCAGGCATACCAAATACTACACAACTTTCTTCGTTTTGAGCTACTGTATATGCATTGTTTTTATAAAGTTCCAACATCGCAATTGTACCATCATCACCCATACCTGTCATAATAATAGCCATGGCACTTGCACCAGCACTGTTATTTATACTTCTAAACATAATATCAACACTTGGTTTATGTCTACTTACCTTTCCTATATCTAATAATCTACCTAAATATTGGGAACCACTTTTGATCACTTCTAAATGCATATTTCCAGGTGCCAAATAAGCATGTCCTACTTCCAAAACAGTTTCTTCTTCAACTTCAGTAACAATAACAGCAGAATTATCATTTAACCTTTGAGCGAAAGAACTAGAGAATCCATACGGGATATGTTGAGTAATAACAATGGGTGGTAATCCTGATGGTAACTCTTTAAATACAGTTAATAAAGAATCAATTCCTCCCGTAGAAGATCCTATCCCTATTATTTTATTGCCACCTATAAGTGCGGGATTACTTGAATAAACTTCATCTGGATGGACTTTTCTTTCAAGTAATCCTTCTGAAAGATCAACTTTTTTGATTTGTTCAGTAATAGGTTTGATAGGTTTTGGTTTTTTTAAAGTATATTTACTTAATAAAAAAGTTAAACTCAATAAAGTTTCATTAATCTTAGAGCTAAATTCAACTAAAGATTTTCCAATTTCAGGTTTGGAAACAAAGCCAATTGCACCATCTTCAAAAATATCACTTCCTCTTACAGCTTCTCCTGAAATAACTATAGCAGGCATTGGATGTAATCGCATCAAATTCCTTAAAAAAACTACACCATTCATTTTAGGTAAGTTGATATCTACTGTTACAAGATCAGGTTCTAGTAGTTTAATTTTCTCTCTCGCATCAAACGCATCTGATGCTGTATCTACGACTTCAAATTCATCTAATTTATTAATTATATCCTTAATTATATTTCTCATTGAGATAGAATCATCTAATACTAAAACAGTATACATTAAAAAAACTCCATCTCCATAGTTTCCTCTTTTTTAGAGTCTTCATCAAAAATACCTGTACCATAGACATATTCAGAAGTAGCAGGCTGACGTATAGAAAGTTCATCTTGAAGTTTTCTTTCATCCGATGCAACTTTTCTTGATGTGTTATTGTTGTCAACATTTTTAATAAAAGTTTCAAATCTATTACCCATTAAAATTACACGACCATCATTTCCTCTTGTATGATCAGAAAGAATTCTAAATCCCTCTGAACGACAAAAAGTATGTGCAAACTCAACATTTCTGTGTCCAATACTCTTTGTTGTCATTAACATATTCATAATATCAGCACCTCCAGAAATTTTCGCTGCCATATTTTCTTTTTTACATCCTAGTTTATACATCTCATTAAGCATTGCTTCTACAGAATAAAGACCATATTTCATATCTTCATTTGAATTATCGGTTGCAGGTAATAAAAAATGATTCATACCTTTGACTTTTTTATTCTTATCATAAAACATAATAGCAACACAAGACCCAAGAAGCGTTTTAAAACCAATTCCTTCACTATCATTAACGACAGCAAACTCTCCACCAATAATAGTATGTGTTCTCATCCCTTTAACAATCTGTGTAATACGAGAATTGGAAATATTTTCAATTGAACCATCTTTATGACCAAGTGTAATCATACTATATCCTTGATTTTTACAAAAATATTCTGCCCCACTCTTTTCGCATAATGAATTAAATCGTGGGGATTTTCAGAATGACCAATATAAAGTGTACCTCCAATTTTTAGTAGATGAAATAGTTTTTTCAAAATTTTATTTTGATCTTCTACAGAAAAATAAATAAGTACATTTCTACAAAATACTACATCAAATTGATGAGCTTCAAAAGGATACGAAATATCATTTAAATTCATTTGTGCAAATGTAATCATCTTTTTTAAATCATCATTTACTTTGATTAGTATTTCATCGCCAATCAAACTTTTTTGTACTCTTTTTTTGAAATATTTTTGTGGTTTAATCCATTCTGGAAATTCTTTAGAACTTTTTTGAAATCTATAAATACCATTTGCTGCATGCTGTAAAACATCTGTGTCTATATCTGTTGCAACAATAGAAGCTTTTAATAAAGGATCAAATTCTTTTGTAGTTATTGCCATTGAATAAGGCTCTTCACCTGTTGAAGCAGCAGAACAATACATCTTAATCTCTTGATTTAATTTAGAGAATTCTGGTAAGACTCTCTCTTTTAAATCAAGAAAATGAAAATCTTCTCGAAAAAAATGCGTTTTATTTGTAGTAAAAGTATTGATAAATTCTGTTATATACTTACCATCTTCAATCAAAGATAATAAATCTTCAATTTTACCTGAGTAGTCTGTATTTCTTTTTAATTTATCAAGTCTATTATTTATCATAATATCTTTATTTTCCGTAAGAGTAATTCCTGTTAAAGAATAAAGAATTGATTTTACTTTTTCGTGCAACTTATTAGTATTGTTCATATTTTAAGAAGCTGCTAAATTATATTCTTTTGCATTTAAATTTAATTTTTCATTTTTCTTTTGTACTTCAATTATTCCCATAATATCTAAAATCAAACCTATACTCCCATCACCTCGAACAGTAGCTGCACCAACACCTTCAACACTTCTAAAGTTTTTGTCCAAAGGCTTTACAACAACTTGATGCTGATGTAAAAACTCATCAATAAACATAGCTATCTTTAAATTACCTGATTTTACAACAATTAACATACCTTTTTCAAGTTGCGTATGCTTAGGAACAATATCAAATAATTGATGAAGCCTTACAACAGGTATGAATTCTTCTCTTAACATCAATAAATCCTGCGTACCATCACCAATTTTTTTAATCATTTCTGACGTAGGCTGTAGAGATTCAACGATTGAGCTTAATGGTAAAATATATTTAGTATCACCAATAGCTATATCAAGACCATCTAGTATTGCCAATGTCAATGGTAACATAATTGTAATTGTAGTCCCCACACCAGTTGCTGTATCAAGTTTGATAATACCACCTAGTTTAGTAATATTTGTTTTTACAACATCCATACCTACACCACGTCCTGATATATCAGTAATAGAATCAGCAGTACTTACCCCTGCTCCAAAAACTAGCATAGCTTTTTCATTATCAGTCATTGTATCAAATTGATTTTGATCAATTAATCCATTTTCTAAAGATTTCATAGCAACTTTTTCAGCAGGTATACCTTTACCATCATCTTGAATTGTAATAATCATTTGTCCATTTGCTTGCTCTGCAGCAATAGTAATAATTCCTGTTTCTGATTTTCCTGAAGCAGCTCTCTCTTCTGGCATCTCTATACCATGGTCAAGTGAATTTCTAATAATATGCATTAATGGATCTGTTAATCCTTCAATCATTGCTTTATCAATTTCAACACTATCACCGTCATGCTTGAACTCTATTTTTTTATTTAATTTTTTAGAGTTGTCACGTACAACTTTTGGAAATTTTGAATATATTGATTCCATTGGTACCATACGAATACTCATAATAGAATCTTGCATCTCTCGTATATGTCTTTCTAAGAGCTCAAGTCTTTCTAATACTGAAGTACGCACCTTATGATCCTCTATTGTAGTACTATACTGTGTCAACATAGCATTAGTTATTACTAGATCTCCAACATTATTCATAAGTAAGTCGATTTTATCAAGGTTAACTCTAATTGTACTTGCTGCTGCTTTTTTAGAAGTTGGAGTTTCTTTGATAACTTTATCTTTTTTAATAACTTCAGGTATGATCTCTTTTACAGGAGTTATCTTAGGAACATTCACAATAGGTTCACTAACTTGTTCTGTTTCTAATTGAGCAGTAGGTGTAATATCATCTGTATCATCAAAAAAACCAAAATTTCCACTTGCATCATCTTTAGAAATTTTTTCTACCGCAACAACTTCTTCTGTAAAAAAGCCCCAAGATATACCTTTTGAAGTTGTTTCTTTAATAGTAGCTATTTCATTAGAGTTTATTTTTTTATCATCTACAACTTTTTCTGGAACAACAACTTCATCACTATTATCTTCTTTCATATATGATCTAATGATTAGTAGTAAATCAGCAGTTTTTTCTGTAAAGATATCTCTGTCAATAGTACCATCACATTCCATTTGCAATATATCTTTCATTACATCAAGACCATCTATTAATGTTCCCGCCATCTCTGGAATAAATGTAACTTGATGATTTCTAAGCTTATCCATCAGATTTTCTACATCATGTGTAAATTCAGCAAAATAAGCTAGCTCTACAGATGCACCACTTCCTTTTAAAGTATGAACATCTCTAAAAAGTTGTCCCATCTCATCATCAGTTAAAGAACCATTATTTTCAGCTTCTAACAAAACATTGTCAGCAGATTCAAAAAGCTCTTCAGCTTCCTCTACAAACATATCTCTATACATTGTTATATCAAATCCAGACATTTTATACCTTTATTATCTTTTTAATACTATATTGACTGCTTTTAACAGCTGATCTGGGACAAATGGTTTTACTATCCACCCAGTAGCACCAGATGCCTTTCCTTTTGACTTCATTGAATCACCTCTTTCTGTAGTCAAAACCAAAATAGGTGTTTTTTCATATTGAGGTAAAGATCGTAATTCACCGACAAGAGCAATACCATCCATATTTGGCATATTTACATCAGTAATTATCAAATCAAATGTTGTTTCTTTTGCTTTTTTTAGACCATCTATACCATCAAAAGCTTCTACAACATCCATATACCCACCCTCATTTAATGCATATGAAAGCATATCTCGTAACATAGTAGAATCATCTACAATTAACAATTTCATTTATTTTTCCTTCAAATGAATTTATGACAATTTATATTAATAACTATAACTAAAGTTAGTTTAAACTAATCTAAAAATTCTTTTAGATCTCTGATGAAATTAGTTCTATTCTATCTTTACTAATTTTCAAAACCCTGACACTTACTCTATCATTTTCACTTAAAACATCTTTAACACTAGAAACTCTTTTCTTAGAAATTTTTGAGATATGAAGTAATCCCTCACCACCCTTAGGTAATTCGATAAATGCACCAAAATCTGCTATTCTTACAACTTTTCCTTCAAGAACATCATCTATTTTATACAAGTTTTCAAAATTAATAGTTTCTTTTTTTTGAAAAGATTTTGCATTTGAAGATATATTTTTAACTTGTGCAGAAGCTCCCAATATTTTATCTTTATCATTTCCTGTAATTTTTACATTTCCACTTGTTTTATCAAGGTCAATAGAAACATCCCATTTTTCAATAATTTCTCTTATTACAGATCCTGCCTTACCGATAACAGCTAAAACTTTACTAGGATCTATACTAAACTGTTCAATTAAAGGTAAAGCATCACTTGGAACAATATTTTTTGCCGATTCTTCCATAAGTTTTAAAATATGAACTCTTCCCTCTTTGGCTTGATCTAATGCTTCTTTTAATACATCAAGTGATATCCCACCTAATTTTATATCCATTTGTAATGCAGTAATACCCTCAAAAGTTCCTGTTACTTTAAAATCCATATCACCATCATGATCCTCAAGACCCATAATATCAGTCAAAACAACATATTTGTCATCTTGAAAAACACCTCCCATTGCAACACCTGCAATTAAAGAAGTTGTTGGAACACCTGCTGCTTTTAATGCCATAGATCCCCCACAAACAGTGGCCATTGAAGAGCTACCATTTGATTCAAAAATTTCAGAAACCAATCTAATAGTATCTGTATAGTCTTTGTCTATAGAAGATTCTAAAGCTCTTTTTGCAAGATTACCATGACCTAATTCTCTTCTACTTACCCCAAAAATAGGTTTTGCTTCCCCTACACTAAATCCTGGGAAATTATAATGAACCATAAATGTTTCATTTTCATTTCCTTTTGAGGTAAGAGTTTCATACATTTGGGCATCTTTATTATTTCCTAATGTTGCAACTACAAGTGCTTGTGTTTCACCTCTTGTAAATAAACAACTACTATGTGCTGAGGGTAAGATATTTGTTTCTATAGAGATTGGTCTAACATCTGAAGGAGCTCTTCCATCTGCTCTTAATTTTTCATTGATAATCATATCTCTAACTACAGTTTTCTTAACAATCTCAACTGCTTCTTGAATATCTTTTAATTCTATCTCTTTTGCAATACAATGCTCATCTTCTGCAATTAATTTTGATATATCTTTTAATCCACTAAATCTTTCTTTTTTAGCCATCACTTTTATAGCATCTTTTATATTTGATATATAATTATTTGTAACATAATCAATCAAAGATAATTCAATTGTTGTTGCGAATAATTCTACATTTTCGATTTTTTGTTTTGCAAGTTCAAAGCTTTTTTCGTAAGTATCGTTAGTTTGAGTAATATTTTTAGATGCCATAGCAATTGCATCAACCAAATCATTTTCACTAATATCATTAATATTATGTATCTTAGTAAAACTTTCAATATCAACTTCTACCATTTCCGATGTTGATATTGCTTTCATTTCGATCATTAATAATTCACTAGATGTTCCTGCTATAAACAGATCTAAAGTAGAATCTTCCATAGCACTTAATGATGGATTTACTACTAAATTACCATCAATTTTACCAATTCTTGTTGCACAAACAGATTTGTTTACAGGAATATTTGATGTATATAAAGCAGCACTTGCTGCATTTAATGCCAATACTTGTAAGTCTGAATCTACATCAACACTTAATACCATTACTGTTATAGTTGTTGGATATATATATCCTTTTGGAAATAATGGTCTTAAACTTCTATCTATAACTCGAGATGTAAGTGTTTCAAAGTCATTTGGTTTTCCTTCTCTCTTTACAAACCCTCCAGCAAATTTTGCTGCTGCATATGTTTTTTCTACATACTGCACAGTAAGTGGTGTAAAGTCTTCACTTACAGGATTATCAAATTCTGATACGACTGTAGCCATTAAAACAGTGTTTCCAACAGTTAATAAAACTGAACCATTACTTTGTTTTGCTACTTTATCAAACTCAAAAACCTCTTTGTTATTGTTTAATTCTAATTCACATATTGTTGACATTATTTTCCTTTTTATAATTATATTTTAATTTTTCCATATCTTCTAATTCTATCTCTTCAAGATTTTCATAATAAAAATCAATTGAGACAAAATGTGAAGGTGCTTTGATATAATAGAGATCATCAGCTATAGTTTCTATATCATGTATCGTAACTTCAGGCAAAACAGGCACTGCGACATAGATAGATTTTGCTTTTTCATTAATAACAGATTTTATACAAGCCATCATTGTTAAACCCGTATTTAAACCCTCATCAACCAATAAAACATTTCTATTTTCTAAATTTATTATATCTAAATTGTTGCGATATTTTGCTTTATATTTTGAGATATTATTCAAATAAGCTATTTTTGAATCTTCATATATCTCTTCAAGATTTAAATCAAATGATTTCATAAGCTCTTCATGAATAACAATCTCTTGCGTTTCCGTAATAATAGCTATCTCACACTCTTTATTTTTTGAAGTAAAAATCTTTTCTGTAAAAAGATAATCAAAGTCTGCTTTTAATTTTTCTGACAAATCAATTGCAATAGGAACACCTCCACAAGATATTGCTAAAATTATCCATTTTTCATTTTGCATATTTTTAATTGGTAATATCTCACAAAGTTGATTAAATGCATCTTTTCTATTCTTAAATCGTGTATTATCTATTTTCAATTACTTAATTACCATCCTGAAGTTTATAGTTTTGCTCTATCTGAAATAATTGTTTTAAATTAAATTCTATGTATATTATTTTTTGTCTATAAGCATTTGTACGAGATGTTGTATCAGATGCTACTAAACTATCAATCAATTTAAAATCAATTGCCCAACATTTTTCATCTATTTTAAAAATATACTCTTTATTGTTACTTTCACTATCAATAAGATCATATTCTTCTTTGTAAGAGAACGAATAATATTTTAAAAAATTAAATCCAAAATTATATGTAATAGTTTTTTCTTCATCTGAAATTTCATCATCATTTACTGTAAGTAAATGAGTATAATAAATTTTAGCAAAATAATCATCTTTTTCTAATCTTAAAGTTGCAGAATTTGTAGTAAAATCTTTTATAAGATAGTTATAAATTAATCTACTAGATAAAGACCCATAATCAAAATTAAAAGCCAAATCATTTTCTAAACTATCTTTTTCATATCTGTTCATATTTTTATTATAACTATAAATTTGATTGATCTTATGATTTACTATCTCTTTAAGTGTACTTTTACGATAAATTGATTGTTCAAATCCCAAAGATAAACTGTTTTTAGATTGACTAATAGCAAATGATTCTAATTCATCTGTATTTGAATTTGAGGCATCATATATATCACCTGTTTCTTTAAAAGTATTTGAATCTATATACGTTACATTAAAATTGAGTGTATGAATATAGTTTGTGTAGGATTTTACTAAATCTGTATAAAAAGAGAAAACATGATTGTTTTCACCATAATTAGCTTCATTATAATTGGAGTTTGTATATTTTATATTACTATAATTGATCTCTTCATTAAAAGAAAAATTAAGATATTCATCAAATAAATAAGTATGATATCCTATAGGTATATAAAGTTCGGTCGTTTTTCCACCTACTCCTGTATTTCTAGTTTGTCTGTTAGTACTTACATTTATGGAGTTTGTAAAGAAGTTATTGAATAGACCATTTGAATAGTTATGAAAACTTACAGCAGGAATCTCCTGTAACTCATCATCTTCGCTATCATCAGAGATATCTTCATAATGATTTGTTTCAATATCAATATAATATTTATTTGTATTGAAAAAATATTTAAATTTAGATTCTATTGAATTATCTGTATTATTAGTAATACTTGAATCATATTTTGTATTTATATAATCGACATCATTCATATATTCAGATTGTATTAATAAACCATCACTATTATCACCTGAAGAGAAAAGTTTAGATCTCTTATATTCTAAATTCCAGCCTCTATGTCTTCGATTTGTCAAATCATTTTCTTCTTGATAACTTTCTTTTTCTATAAACATTCCAGCTTCAAAGTTCAATGAAGAATATATTGAATCAACATATCTATACTTTATGCTATGTCCTTTTCCTCTACTTGATCTTATTTGGGGTATGTACTCAAAATCATAATTAGCTTTTGGTGCAAAATAGATTGGTTGTGCATACACAAAACCTTCACTTTGAGAATATCCAATAGTAGGTTTTAAAAAACCAGTTCTTCTTGTCTTATCAGTAGGAAATCCAAAATATGGTGTATAAAATATAGGAACATCTTTTATATAAAGAGTTGTATTATAAGCATTTATCCATTTTTTGGTTGTATTATAGTCTCCACTACTAAAACTAATACTCCAAGCAGGATCTTTACAATCACAACTAGATAATGTAGATTCTTCTAAATCAAAATAATCTTTTTCTTTTGATGCTCTTTTTGCATTAAACCATAATTTATTTGTATTATCTAAAAGTAATATGGGTTTAAAATTATTGATCTCTTTGTTAAGATCGATAAACATATATTGAGAATAACTTAAAATATCGTTATTTCTAATAATATTAACATCATCAAATAACTCTAGTGTTGCATCTGTCTGATTATAAATAAGTCTATTAGCAGTTATATAATAGTTTTGAGAATAAACAACTATCTCACCCGAAGCATTTACTATATTATTCTTAATTTCTAAGTTTTGAGCAAGAATTTGTACATTTTCATCTTTTAAACTCTCTTTTGCAAAAGAAAAGAGAGATACAGTTATAAGGAGTAATAATATTTTATACATCAACAACTAATGTCTTTCCAAATTTATCATGAAATGTTTGTCGAGAATCACCAAAATATGCTAAGAAAAATCCCAAATAAAATATTGCTTCGCTTATAATCCTCCCAGCGGAACGAATACAAGCATTTATTAACGTAACATTTCTATAAGTATCAAAATCTATTACTCGAATTTTTGCAACAATTTTACCTATAGTTGCACCATAATACCATATAAAAAATGATTGATACACAAACTTAAGAAGGATTATTTGTATAAATGCTTCATTCATTATCATCATAGTTGCGATCAAATCTCCATTGGATGCAGAGATTTTGTCCCATAAAATAACAATCACTAAAAGTGTAATAGATAAATCATCTATTACAAATGCTTTCACTCTAGACTTTATAGATGCCAATTGTAAATTTTCAATATGAATCTGTTCAGATTTATTATTCATACTATTGTAATGCTTGATACGCTATATCTGTTCTTATTTTTTTACCAGAAAAATGAACTTGTCCACATAAAGCATATGCTCTATTTCGTGCTAATTCAATAGTTTCACCAAACCCAACACATAATAAAACTCTTCCACCTGTTGCAAATAGTTTCTCATCTTCAGCGGTTACACCAGCGTACGAAATATGAGAGTTTAAAAGCAAATCTTCATCATGAATATCATCAACAATGATCTCAGCAGGTTCACTACTACTATAGGGATAATTAGCACTTGCCATAACAACAGCAACACCAAAATCATCTTTTATTTTTAAATCAAATGTATTGAGTTGTTTTGTTGCACCTTTATAAAAAAGTTCACTCACTGGATTTTTAAGTAATGGCATAAGTATTTCACATTCTGGATCACCAAATCGTACATTGTATTCTAAGATAATTGGTTCACCATCTACTACCATAACACCAATGAAAAGAACACCTTCAAAAGGAGCACCCTCTTTTTTCATACCCGCTAAAGTAGGTTTGATGACATTGTCTTCAACTTTTTTATAAATAGCATCATTTACCAATGGTGTTGGAGCATATGCACCCATTCCACCTGTATTTGGTCCTGTATCACCATCCCCTATTCTTTTATGATCTTGAGCAGCAGGGAGAACTACATAGTTTTCACCATCACAAATAGCGAATATAGACAATTCATAACCATCTAAATATTCTTCAACAATTACAGCATTTCCAGCAGCACCAAAACTTTCCCCACTTAACATGCCTGTCACAGCTTCTTTTGCTTCCTCTTTACTCATAGCAATTATTACACCTTTACCTGCACAAAGTCCATCAGCTTTTACTACTATAGGAGTTTTTGTCATAGTGTCAATAAAATTAAATGCTTCTTCTTTAGATTCTGTTTCAATAAAAGCAGCTGTAGGAATATTATATTTTTTCAAAATATTTTTCATATATACTTTACTCCCCTCAAGTTGGGCAGCAGCCGCAGATGGACCAAATATAGTCAATCCATTTTCTTTAAAAATATCTACTACACCATCTACAAGTGGTTGTTCTGGACCTACAATTGTTAAATCAATTGTATTTTCTTTTGCCCATTGGCTTAATTTAGTATAATCTGTAATATTAATATTGGTACCTAATTGTGTTGTAGCACCATTTCCTGGCATAAAATATAAACTGTGTTCTGTTTCTTCTTTTGAGAGAGCAAGTCCAATAGAGTATTCTCTACCACCGCTTCCAAGTATTAATATATTCATTGTTAAATCATCCTTAAAGTTTTCTACTCAATATATAAAATATACTGAGTTTATATATTCTGTTTATCTCAAACAATTCTATCTAAAAAATACTTTCTAAATAATTAGTTTATTTCCTCCATTTTTATTAGTCTCAAAATTTATTATTAATTTCTACGCTTTTTTAAGGGATTAAAGAACTTTAAAAACTAAATAGTGTAAAATCTATTTTTTATATAATATAAAGGACTTAAAATTAAAAATCGATTATTACTACTCCTCTTTTCATTCATCGTTATAAATATAATATTTTATATCCTTTCAGATATAAATAAAAAACAGAGGATAAATATTGCATTAAATACACATATTCACAAATTGCAAAACCATTACAAAGTATTACTCAATGAGCAAAAAATAACAGCTGATATTGAATACCATTCACTTATAAATAATTCCAATATACTTAAAATACTAAAAAATGCTGGAAAAACTAAAGATCCTAAACAAAAAGATAAATTAAGAAAAAAATTTCATTCTCTTCTATTAAATAAATATAATGAATTAATAAAAAGAGGTGTTTTACAATACCATTTTGTACTTCCAAACAACACAGTATTTTTACGCTTTCACAAAACTTCTAAATATGGAGATAATATTGGTAATATTCGATCTGATTTTCATTATGTCAATAAAAAACATATACTTATAAGAGGTTTTGCACAGGGGAGAACTTCTCACGCTTTTCGAAATGTTTACCCCATTTTCAATAAAGAAAAAGAGTATTTAGGTGCGGTTGAAATCTCTTTCTCAAGTGAATTTCTTCAAAATAATTTGATGAATGTATCAAATATTCATAGTCATTTTTTAGTCAATAAAAGTATTTTTGATTCTAAAGCGTGGACTAGAGATGATTTGCTAATAAAATATATTCAAAGTATAGAGCATCCTGATTATATGATTAGTATGCCAAAGGTACATACAATAGAAGAATATCATATCCTTGTTGAAAAAAAAATACATGGTCTTAAAAATATCATTAAAGCTAAAGTCACAAAGGGAAAGCCATTTGCAGTTTTTAATCCAAATACATATGCTGGTAAATCAGCTTATGTCATTTCATTTTTACCGATTAGAAACAATATCGACAATAAAATTTTAGCTTGGATTGTCTCTTATGAAAAAGATGAATTTATAAAAGTCACTATCAATAATACAAATTATATTCGTATTATTTTATCTATTATTTTAGTTATTTTGTTTTATTTTATGTACAAAACTCTTGATCAAAAACAAATGCTACAAAATGCAGTAAAATTAAAAACAAGAGAATTAGAAGAGCTTAATGAAAATTTAGAACAAAAAATTATCATAGAGGTTGCAAAGAGTAAAGAGATTGAATTAAAATTATTTCATTCAGATAAGATGGTAAGTATGGGAGAGATGATTGGAAATATAGCACACCAGTGGAGACAACCACTTTCTGCAATTTCTACAGGAGCTACAGGAATTGTAGTCAAAAAAGAATATGGAATTTTAAAAGATGCTGACCTTATTGATACATGTAATACTATTAATAAGCATGCTCAATATCTTTCTCAAACAATTGATGATTTTAGAAATTATATTAAAGGAGATAGAGATAAAAAAGTATTTACTCTCAAAAGTGTCATTGATAGCTTCTTACATCTTATTGAGGGTTCTTCAAAAAAGGAAATGATCGATATTATTGTTACTATAGATGAAACAAAAACTATCGATGGGTTTCCAAATGAATTAGTCCAATGTTTTATAAATATTTATAATAATGCAAAGGATGCATTTATTGAAAATAATGTAGAGAAAAAATATATTTTTATAACCTATAAAAATGTTAATGATAAAACAAAACTATATATAAAAGATAATGCAGGTGGAATTTCGGATAGTATTATACAAAAAGTATTTGAGCCCTACTTTACTACAAAGCATAAAAATCAAGGGACAGGTTTGGGTTTACATATGACATACACTCTTATTAGTGAAGGGATGGAAGGAAATATTGAAGTACATAACAGAACTTATGATTATGACCAAAAAATATATACAGGAGCTGAATTTGTGATAACATTACCAATATCTTAATCATCTTTATCTCTTACATAAACTATATCAAAATTATATTATTACAAAAAAATTAAAAGGTACAATTTGTCTCATTCTATTTCAAACATAAGTATATTCGGTACAAGCAGTGATGCTGGAAAATCAACTATTACATTTGTTATTGCTCGTATTTTACAAGATATGGGTTTTTCCGTAGCTCCTTTTAAAGCTCAAAATGTTTCAAATAATTCTCATGTATGTGATGATGGCAAAGAGATAGCAATAGCTCAATATTTTCAAGCAGACGTATTAGGTATAAAAACTTCTTATCACCTCAATCCAATATTACTAAAATCTGGTCGTGGCAGTAGTGCTTCTTTGATTGTTGAGGGGGAAGTTGTACAAAATAAAGATGTAAGAGAATATTATAGAGACCTAGATATTTTGAAACCTGCTGTAGATAGATGTTTTAATCATCTCAATAAAAAATATGATTGTCTTGTATGTGAGGGTGCAGGAAGTCCCGTAGAACTCAATCTAATGGACAAAGATCTCTCCAACATCTATATTGCTGATAATTTTAATACAAAGATTATTTTAGTAGCAGATATTCAAAAAGGGGGAGTTTTTGCTTCTATTTGGGGAGTGTATAACCTACTTCCTAAAAAACTTCGCAATAATATTATAGGAGTTATTGTCAATAAATTTCAAGGTGATATGAGTCTCTTTGATGAGGGTGTAAAGATCATAGAAAATAGATTTAAGATACCTGTTCTTGGTGTATTACCGTATCTCCCTTTTAATTTAGGATTTGAAGATAGTGCTAGTTTAAAAAACTTTACACAAAATTGCTCACAAGCAACACAAAAAATAGCAGTTATCGCCTATCCTTTTATGAGTAACTATAACGATTTTGAACCTTTAATTGCAAATCCAGATATTTGTTTGGAATTTGTAAGCTCAAATGTATCACTTGAAAAATTTGATGAAGTTATTTTACCTGGGAGTAAGCTTGTCATAAAAGATTTACGATGGTTAAAAGAGACAGGACTTTTCGAACAGTTACAAAATAGAAGTAAATCTATTATGGGTATTTGTGGTGGCTATCAAATGATGTTTGAATATATAATAGACGATTTATCTATCGAGACTTTATCTCCTACAAAAGAGAAAGGATTGGGTTTTGTTGATGATAATATTATTTTTATGAAAGAGAAAATACTTCGTAAAAAAAGATATAAAGTATTTGGAGAGTATTGCGATGGATTTGAGATACACCATGGTATCAGTAAAAAGTATCCCTTATCTTTTGAAAATAGTAATATAAAAGGGACATTTGTACATGGTTTGTATGATGATGAAAATTTTCAAATGCACAAGAAAAAAACAATTGATGATTTTATAAAAACTATGAAAGTAAAACTTGATATAGATACAATATACAATAGCATTAATAGATCTTCTAGCATCTCATTTTAAAGAAGTTTTTGATAGAATAAAGGATAAAAATTTAAAAGGAATTTATATGAAAAGATGTGATTTAAAATTAAAAGAGTTAATACAAAATACAGTTATGCTTGATATTGAAGATAGACTCGATGAGATATTTGCAGATATAGCAAAAAATAAAGATACGACTTCTGAACAAAATGAAGAGATTAAAGATCTTCATGAGATGCGTGATGAATTTAATGATATTTTAAAAGAGATAGAAAATAGAGAATTAGATAAAGAGGAATGTGCTGAGTTATATGAGGAAATACTCGAGATGATAGGTGAAAGCGATGAACAAGAATAGTCATAATTTTCATTTATGAATCTAAATATTTTTGTATATCTACAGTATCAATTTGTTCTTTATTGAGATATTTTTGAGCATATATCATATGGATATTATTTTTTAAAAACAATTCAAAAATATCTTTATCTATATGTTTTTTTTGAACCATAGAATACATTATATCTATTGAGTTTGAAAGTGTTTTGGCATTTTTATAGGGTCTATCTGCAGCTGTTAATGCTTCAAATATATCAGCAATAGCCATAATACGGGATGCTATAGGCATATCTTTTTTAGAAAGTTTTCTAGGATATCCTGTACCTATAAGCGTTTCATGGTGGGCACCTGCATATAAAGGGACATTTTTTAAATAATCAGGAAATGGAAGTTGTTCTAACATTTTTATAGTCATATGCACATGCTCTTGTATCTTAAATCTCTCTTCATAGCTTAAAGTTCCAGCAGAAATTGTTATATTATAAAGTTCACCTAAATTATAAAGATCTTTTGGTACTTCTGTTTTAAATCCCATCTTTTCATACTCTTCATAATCAAAATGCTTTCGAGGTATAATATGACGTATTTTATCATCTAGTAGTTTTTCTACTTGAGGAGTAGTACTTTTTTCTAATAAAACACGACTTTTTTCTTCCCACGCTAAACCAAGTGTATCATCAAAATTTCTAGTCCAAGTTTGTAATCCTACATCTCTTATATACTCTTTAGTCTCATTTTGCATATATTCACTGCCAATATTTGCATTTGCAATAATTTCAAACTCTTCTTTTAATCTTAAATGCTCCTCTGCTAACCATATATCTACCGTTTCAACATCTTCACCAGCAATTTTTTTATTTAAAGCTTCGATAGTTTTATCTCTATGAATCACTTCAAACCGTGTTCGTATCTCATGTATTCTATTTGTAATTGTTTCTAATTTCGTAGCTTTATCTCCAACATATTCAGGAGTTGTAACTTTACCGCAATCATGTAGCCAAGAAGCTATAGAAAGTTCTCTTTTTTGATCTTCTGTTTTTATTGTAAATTCTTTAAAGATACCCTCTTCTGAATCATTTGCTGCATCTGCAATAAGTAATGATAATTCAGGAATACGAGTGCAATGTCCACCTGTATGACGACTTTTTTCATCAATAGCACTTGCAATAAGATGTATAAAAGCATCTAATAAATCTTTTTGTGCAATTTGTAACTTTTCAACTTGATTCAATTTTACTTGTAAATTATCATACTCCTGACGCTGTCTTTTATCACTGCGAAACATTATCTTATCTTGGCGTTTGATCTCTCTGATAAGTTTTTCAGTTGTTGTATGAAAATTAAATTTTAATTCTTCAATTTCGGTGATAAGCTTATTATCATTATTCATTATTTACTACTTATTTTTCTACTAAATTAATTTCTAGTTTCACAAAATCCTCAACAAAATCTTCCCCTGCTTCTAAAGCACTCTCATTATCTTCATCATAAATCCAATTTATAACAATTTTATGATCTTCATTATCCTCTAATAGATCAAATAGATCAAAAAAGAGTTTTGAACTACTTGAATTAAAATAGATAATTTCTATATTAATAGTTGTAATGTCAGCTACTCCGCTAGTAAAATAATTTTTTACCCATTCCATCATAGGAGCATAAAATTCAAATGTATTTTCTGGGTAAGATTTTCCTACGAGTGAAATTGTACCATTTGTATCTAAATCTATTTCTGGCGTATATTTTGTTGCTTTTATATGTAAATTTTCCATTTTATCTATCCTTTTTTTTAGTATTTATTATTTTGGTTTTAACGTTAAGATAATATTTATCTCCATTGATTTTATGGATATTAAACTCTATACTATCACTGCGTTTAGCTATCTCATACAAACCAATTCCGCCACCTTTTTCATGTGTATTATGACCACTTTTTCGTAATTCTCTATATCTTTTTTTCAATGATTCTTTATCTAAAGATCCTATCTCTTCAATTATAGGTTCTATTTTTAACTTATCTTCTATTGAAATTATATTTTGACTCTCTACTACATATATTTCATCTTTTCGTGACACTATAATAAGTCCTTCTGGTGTTATTTCTCTACAGTTTATCTCAATTGATTTTGAATAATTCATCATATTTTGAGATAATTCGATAAAAATAACAAAAATATTATTTGATACACCCATATTCATATCATTTTTTTCTGCTTCTCTTTCCAAAGCTTCTGTCATACCTGCAATTAATGATTGTGTTAAAAAACCACCATATGTCAAAAAAACTATACCGTTATTTTCTACCATTTTTTGAATATCTAAAATATCCATTTTGTATCCTTTACCTTATTGATTGTGCTTATAAAATTTGATTTTCTATAATATGCTTAAATGTAAATTTTGCCCCATTTTCTACATTTTGAACACTTAAAGAACCACTATTTTTTATTGCAATTTGCTTACTCATATATAAACCAATTCCAGTCCCTTTCCCTTCCTCTTTTGTTGTAATATTTGCATTAAAAATATTTTCTAATAAATGCTCTGGTATTCCTCCTGCATTATCACTTATATTTATTATTTTCTCTGTATCATTTGATACAATCTCTATATCTATTTGACGATTTTTAGTTTTATTTTCTACAAAAGCATCTTTTGAATTATTTATAATATTTAAAATGAGATGTTTAAATTCATTTTCTATACCCAATAATTTATAATTATTTTCTACGATGACATTTATTTTTATAGTATTTTTAATAAACTCATCTTTTACTAACAATAAAACTTTATTAACCATATCTTGAACATAAAACTCTTCAGGGTTTTTATTCGGTCTAAAAAATGTTCGAAATTCGTTGAGAGTATTTGTCATATGCTGTATATTTCTAAATACATCATCTTGTAATTTTTTTACATATGCTTCATTTACCATATTATCTTCAAAGTCATATCCTAACATATCAATATGCATGTGGATAATATTTATAGGCTGTTTCCATTGATGGGCTACAGCATCCATCATTTCACCCATAGCTGCCAATTTTGACTGATGCAAAATCATAGCTTCTTTCTCTTTTCGTTTGAGTATCTCTTCTTCAACTTTTATCTCTAATTTATTTTTATAAATATCAAGCTCTTCATTCAAAGACAATAAGATTTTTTGTTGCTTATCACTTTGATTTACAATCATATTTAATCGATTTTCTTTTCTTTTATAATCATATAATAACTTTTCTAAACTATTTTTCAAAGATAAATAATCTGTAGTAAGAAAACTTTCAATATTTTCAATATGTTTAGCAATCATCTTCTCTCCTTTAATTCATCAATCGACATTCTTAAATTTTCTAGTGTTATTGGTTTGTTCATAACTTTTTTTACTCCTAATCGTATCACATTTAATAACTCTTTTTTATCCATAATTGTAGTAACTATAATTATGGTTACATCATTTTGAATTTCTAATATTCTTTTCGATAATTCATCACCTTTCATTTGTGGCATTTCTAAATCTGTGAGTATATAATTAGGTTCAAATTTTTTAAATTTTTCTAGTGCATCTACACCATTAATTGCTTCACAAGAAACTTCATATCCTAATGTACGAATAAAATCAGACAATTTTTTTCGTGATAATCTTGAATCATCAACAATCATAAACTTCATATTACACATCCTTTATATCTTAAATGCAATGAGAGTAACATCATCATTTCTATCTTCATCACCTTGATAAAGATGTAATTCATCCAAAAAGATCTCTTGCTGATCAGCAAAAGACTCATGATTGTACTCTTTTATTAATGAAGTAAAGCTTTTTTTTCCAAATGGAAACCCTTTTGGTCCACCATTTTGATCCAAATAACCATCGGTTGTTAAATAAAATTGCATACCATTGTGAGCTTCAATGACATGGTCTTTAAATTCAAAATTAGCATCACTTTTTTTGTATCCTATGGAGTGTCTTTCACCCTTAATCATTTGTAACTTTTTATCTTTATCTATATAAAACAAAGGAGTTTCAGCACCACTATATTTTATAATCTTATCTTTTTTATTATAATATAAAATTCCTCCATCAAATCCAGCATTAGAAATACTATCTACACTCTCTTGTCTTAAAATCTTTTTCATATTTTTATTAAATATTCGTAATAATTTCCCAGGACTCACCTCCTCTTTTGGATTATGTTTTATGGTTGCTATAATTTGACGTTCTATTGCTTTTACCAACATTGTTACAAAAGCACCTGGTACACCATGACCTGTACAATCTATAACCATAAGTAAACACTCATTATCATCTCTTAACTCTTCAAAAAGATAAATATCTCCACCTACTATATCTTTTGGATGCCAAATTGTAAGATATTCCTCAAAATATTTATTAAAAGAATCATTTTGAGGAATAAGAGAATGTTGAATTAAAGAGGCATATTCAATACTATCTCGTGTATGTTTATGTACCTCACGAATCTCTTCCTCAATTCTTTTTTGATAGCTTATATCTGTTGTCATACCAAGATATGCCTCTTCTCCTTCATATACAATAGGTTTTACAGATAATAATCCTACAAATTCTTTTCCCGCATGTGTAGCAAAAGATTGTTCCAAACTTTCTATAAAACCTTTTTCATGAAGTTCCTTTAAAATTATTTTTCTTTGATTTTTCATGGTATACACATTATCAATAGAACATCCAATCATTTTATCCATAGATAAACCATATTGAATCTCTGCAGATTTATTTGCATACATAATTATTCTATTAGCTTTAGAAGTGATTAAAACTGGTAATAAAATGTTTTCCAATATACCTTCTATTTGTTTTTTTTGCATAGTGAGTTCAAGTGTACGACTTACAACCTTTGCTTCTAAAGTTTTACTTAATTCTTCAATAGCTTTTTTATCTGTAATATTGGTTATTACAGCACTATACCCAATATGTTTTGTGTTTGAATCATATTCTGGTTCAAGATGTGATCTTATCCAGTAAGAACTTTTATCTTTTTTCATATTTTTAATTTCGATTTCAAATGTTGCTTCTTTTCTTACATTGTCCCATATCTCCTGAAATACACTTTTTTCTGTATCTGGATGACGGATAATACTATAAGGCTTCCCTATTAATTCATCTTTGGAATAACCACTAATAGTACAAAATGCTTCACTTACATGAGTCAGTATACCTTTTAAGTCACTCTTTGCATAAATAACATTTTTATCTAATGATTTCATTAGTAAAAGAAGCTCTTCTTTTTGTTCATTTATATCTTTTGTTTTAGTATCAACCATAGATTTTAATTTTCTGTTATATACAAAAATAAAAATCAGAATAATGAAAACAAAACACAAAATTTTAATTATTAAATCCCAATTTGTACTGTGGATTACTTTTGCCGTCGCCCATTTATCTTGAATTAATTGAAGAGTAGATTGAGGTATTGTCAAGAGTACTTTATTTAAAACACTTAAAAGAATTTTATTGTCATTTCTAACTGCAATACTTAAATCAAATTTAAAATCAGAATACCCTGCAACTTGTAAACCTTTCACTTCATATTTACTTTTAAAATATGAAAAAACAGGTACTGTAGAGATAGTAAAATAGACATCACCAGAGATAACCTTTTGAAGTGAATCTTCATAAGATGGTGTTTCTTCAATCACAATATTTGGATACTTGGATTGTAATTTTGAAATAAGTCCTGAACCTTTTTTTCGTGACATTTTTTTCGATATAATATCTTCAAAATTTCTCACTAAAGGCTCATCAGATTTCGTTATAATTGCTAAATCATATTTGAAGTAAGACTTTGTAAAATTAGCATACTTTTCTCTTTCCTTTGTCCTCACGGCACTTGGTAATATATCACATTTTTTCTCTTTTAAAAACTGTTGAGATTCTGACCATGAAGATGTTTTAATAAATTTGTATTCTATATTAAGTTTTTCTTTAATAATACCTAATAAATCAATAGAAATTCCTTGTACTTTAGCATTTTTTGTAAATTCTATAGGTTCCCAATTTGGATTTGTACATACTTTTACAATATTATTTTCAGCAATATATTTGAACTCTTTTGTAGAAATTTTAGTATCACTTTTAATATTACCCCAATCTTTATCTCGAAGATAGGAGAGCTCATGTTTAGGGATAATTTTTAACGTTTTATTGATAATACTGCTTAAAATTTTATAGGAATTATTGATACCTATAGATACTTCACCATATCGATCATATATTTTATTTACAATTTTTAAATTATATTTTTTCAATACATTTTGTTCCATATAATAAGATAATAAAGCGTCTGTATTTGGATCACTAGACAATCGTTTTATCATCTCTTTTGATTTTTTAAAATCAATTATTTTACTAGATGGTGCTTTATTCTTTAAAATTTTATATGTTATCTCATTTTCTTTTAGTAAAACCGTTTTATTTTCGAGATCTTTTAAAGTTTTGATTGTAGTATTTGTTTTTCTTGTTACTAGATGAGCTGGTGTAAAACTATATGGAGAAGTATAAGAAAAAAAATTTTCTCTCTCTTTACTCCAACTAAGTCCCATAATACCATGTATTCCATCTGCTGTTTTGGCTTTTATATAAGCATCTTTCCATATATCAAATTGAATAGGAACCAAAATCAATCCGCTATAATGATTTATAAGTTTTAATAATTCCGTATGAAGGCTATCTCCATTTTTATCATGTGGCCAATAGCTCATAACTGCAATTCTATTTATAGGATTATTACCCATCCATTTTTTTTCAGTATCGGTTAAAATAAGATCTTTATTTTCCACCACTTTCATCCACTTTGCAGATATGATAGATAGATTATCATGTAATCTGCTTTTAATAATCTTATTAATGATTGTAGCTAAAATTTTATATTCTTTTTTAATTCCCATATATAATTTTGTAGGATTTCGTTCTTCTATAACATTATTTAATTGAATATCTGTAATAAAATTTTTTTCTATAGAGTAAGTTGTAGATGGATTATCTCCGATAAAAGCAACACTTTCACCTATTTTCAAAGATTCTAAACATTCCAAGATATTATTTTTTTCTATGATCTTTATAGTGGGATAATTTTTTTTAATCCAAGAAACATTATCAAATCCTTTTATAAGTGCAATAGTATGACCACCTAATTTATCAAGACTGTTTAAACCCAAATTTTGACTTGTAGTAAAGATATAATCAGAAAGAGATAAATAAGAATGAGTAAAAGTGATGTATTTTTCTCTTTGTTTGTTTTTGTATAAAGAGGGAAGCATATCTATTTCACCTGTCTTAATAGACAAAAGTAACTCTTCCCAACTTTTACCTGTATGGTATTTTACTTTAAATCCTGCTATACTAGCTATCATATCGAGATAATCTTTTGCTAGTCCATTATAATTATGATTTTCATCAACAAAATCAAATGGAGCCCAATCCATTTCACCACCAACATTTATAACTGGATGATTTTTAATCCAATCTTTCTCTAATGGTGTCAATCCAATATCATTACTGTTAGCAAAGATATTGGTTATAAATAGAGTTATCAAAAGTATTGTTTTAAACATATTTTTCCTTAAAATATCTAATCTACTGAAAATTTTTAGACATAATATCTTTCCAATCTCTACTAAAATGTTTTTTTACATAACTTACTTTATGAGGGACATGACATTGAGAACAATCTTGATGCACAAAACCATCTTTTGAAGTTATACTTCCTCCATCTTTACTTTTGATGTCACATGTACTTGATACTTCCCCTACTCTAAAGTTTGGGCAAGCACATAGATAACAATTGAGTGTTTCCATATCGTGACATTTTTTATTTTTTGCATACATTACACAAAAATCAGGCTCTTTTTTTACCATATTATCAAAATCAAAATATTTAATCATCTCATCATCACTTAGATGAGATAATTTTTCTACAAGCTTTTTATGTTTATTAGCATGTTCTGTATGCCATGATAAATAAGACATCGTTACCTACAACTTACGCTACAAATTTTTTGATATTTGCAACTAATTTATCTGTAGTAAATCCAAATTTTTCAAAAAGTTCATCAGCTTTTCCACTCTCACCAAATGTATTCATTCCAATAACATGGTCAGCAAATTTATAGTACTCAACAGCAGTAGCTGCTTCAACAGCGATTACAAACATCTCATCTTCATTGATAATAGATTCGATGTACTCTTCACTTTGTTCACATAAAAGATCAAAACAAGGAACAGAAACAACATTTACATAAATCTCTTCTTTTTCAAGTTCTGCCGCAGCATCCAAACACAATGCAACTTCACTACCTGAAGCCATAAGTGTAATATCAGCACCTTCTCTTTTTTCTAATAAATATCCACCATTTGATACATCCCCAGTTATTTTAACACCTTTAAGATTTCTCAATTTTTGTCTTGAACATACAAAACCTGTAGGAGCATTCATTGTAAGTGCAGTTTTCCAACACTCTATATTTTCTGTTGCATCAGCTGGTCTAAATGTATAGAAGTTTGGCATAGCTCTAAACTGTGAAAGTTGTTCGATTGGTTGATGTGTTGCACCATCTTCACCAACACCGATACTATCATGTGTCCATACAAAGTGTGTAGGGATATTTGATAACGCTGCGACTCTTGCGGCTGGTTTCAGATAATCAGAAAAGATAAAAAATGTTGCATTAAATACTTTAAATAATCCATAAACATTCATAGCATTTGTAATAGCAGCCATCGAGTGTTCTTTGATACCAAAGTGGATATTTCTCCCTTTTGGAAAATCTCCCATATCTGTTAAGTTTGTTTTGTTTGATGGAGCTAAATCTGCACTACCACCAATAAATCCAGGAACAGTAGAAGCAATAGCATTTAAAATTTTGTGGTTTGAATCTCTTGTTGCCATATCTGATATTTCAGAAAAATCTGGGTATTGAATATTTTCATACGATGGTTTTACAAGTGCATCAATTTGAGCAATAGAGTCTTTTGATAAAGAATCATTCCACGCATCACTTAAAATTTTTCCAGATTCTGTTTTATCAAAAGCTTTTTTAACTTCATCAGATACTACAAATGAAGCATTTGCATCAAATCCAGCTTTTGTTTTTGAAGCAGATAATTCATCTATACCTAAAGGCGCTCCATGAGTATGGTGACTTCCTTCCATGGTAGCAGCACCTTTCCCAATAGCAGTTTTAGCTATGATTAATGTAGGTTTATCACTATTTCTCGAAGTACTTAAAGCAGCATCAATCTCTTCAAAATTATGACCATCTATAGTAATAACATCAAAATTGATAGCTTCAAATCTTTTCGTTACATCTTCACTCCAAGCGATACTAATATCACCTTCAATAGTGATGTCATTTGAATCATAAATAATAGTTAAGTTTGATGTTTGTTGATGTCCAGCAGTTGCACACGCTTCATACGAGATACCCTCTTGTAAGTCTCCATCACCACAAAAACAATACACATGATGATCAATTACAGCAGATGTAGTATTTAATGTGTGTTTAGCATATGCTGATGCCATAGCAAAACCAACTGCATTTGCTACACCTTGACCCAATGGTCCTGTGGTGATCTCTACTCCATGAGTATGTTTATATTCAGGATGTCCTGGAGTTTTACTCCCCGTTTGTCTAAATTGTTTTAAGTCTTCAATAGTTAGATCAAACCCCCATAAATGTAAAAGAGAATATACCATACTAGAAGCATGTCCCCCTGAAAATACCAATCTATCTCTATTTAACCAAGTAGAGTTTGTAGGATCAACTTTCAAATATTTACTCAAAACTGTAGCAATGTCAGCCATACCCATAGGTGCACCAGGATGTCCACTATTTGCTGCTTGCACCATATCTGCTGCTAAAAATCTAATCGTATTTGCTTGTTTTTGTAATAATTCTAATGACAATTTATTATCCTAATTTGTTAATTTTTAAATATTATACCAAAAGTTTAGTAAATTAAAAATTTCATAACTATCTCCGCACCTTTTTGATTTTGATTATTATATGAATATTCACAATTTTTTATATCTATTGACCCACCCATTCCGTCTACAATTAAGTTATAAGTCATGTGTAAACCCAAACCTGTTCCCTGCGATTGGTGTTTTGTAGTAAAATAAGGCTCAAATACTCTATTAATAGCTTCTGGTACTATACCACCACCATTATCTTTAAATTTAATTATTACTTTATCATTTTTTAACTCAGTTGTAATAAAAATAAAACGATTTGTATTTTCTTGATTGACTAATACATCTTTTGAATTATTAAAAATATTGATAAAACACTGTGTTAATTCATTTTCATATCCATCTAATACTATTTCTTCATCTAAATTAAGTATAATATTTATATTAGCTTTTTTAATACTTCCCTCAACTAAATGCAAAAAAGAATCAATATCGTTTTTTAAATTAAATCGTTTTTTAATTCTTTCTCCTTTTACAAAGTTTCTAAAATCATCAATAGTTTTAGAAAGATATTGGGCATTGTTATTAATCATGGTACATGTTTTTTCAAACTTTTCATCACTTAACAAACCATATTCTTTTTCCACCTGCATCCCTGTAACACCTGTCGATATTACACTAAGTGGTTGTCTCCATTGATGAGCAATATTTCCTATCATCTCCCCCATACTTACTAATTTACTTTGTTCATTTAAGATAGCATCTTTTTTTCTATTCTCTTCTATACTTTTGATCAGTTTTGTATATAAATTAATTCTATTTGCAAACTGATTTTCATCAATAGGTTTTGTTAAGTAATCCACCGCTCCCAAGCCAAATCCTTGCTCTACAAACTCTTCAGATTTATAGGCAGCTGTTAAAAATATGATTGGAATATCTTGCGTATTTTTATTCGCTTTCAATAACTGTGCAACTTCAAATCCATCCATCTCAGGCATTTGAATATCCAAGATAATAAGTTTTGGTTGAATTGATAAAGCATATTCTAATGCTTCCATGCCACTATTTGCTTTTATCACATTAAAATTTGGATCTATTGTTTCGAGCAATGCTTCCAATGATATTAAATTTGCTTTAACATCATCAACTATTAAAATATCTATTAACATTTTTTTTGATACACCTTACTTTTTTTTATATATAATTTAAAATCTTTTTCTAATGACTGTGGTAAATATTCACTATTTCCCAAAATCAAAAAACCATTATGGACTAAAGATTGTTGAAACTTATCTATTGTTAATTTTTTTAAATCTTGATCAAAATATATCATTACATTTTTACATATAATTAATTGAAAAGTATTTATAAGTCCATCTGTTACCAAATTGTGATTAAAAAACAATATTTTTTCTTTTATTCTTTTTTTTATTTGGTAGTATTTCCCTTTTTTTATAAAATACTTTTCAAACTCTTTTTCTCCACCACTTGATATATATCTCTTTGAAACTTCTTCCAAATTTTCTATATCATAAAGTCCATTTTTTGCCCTTGATAAAACTTGATTGTTAAAGTCTGTTGCATATATTTGACACTTATCTAAAAGTCCTACCTCTTCTAACAGAATACTTAATGAATATGGAGACTCTCCTGTACTACAACCAGCACACCATATCTTTAGATAGGGAAATGTTTCTAAATAGGGAATTATATGTTCTTTAAAGATTTTCAATTGCTCTGGTTCTCTAAAAAACTCCGTGATATTGATGCTAAAATAGCTAAACATCTCATCGAAAATATCCATACTATCTAGTACAGCTTGTGTATATTTATCAAAACTATTAATATGAAGTTTAATACTATGTATTAAAATCCTTCTTTTTAACATCCTACAATTATAATTTAAAAAATCATCTCCATATTTTTCTTTGACATTTCTCAAAAATAATGTCAGTAAATTGTCATCAATTTTCATCAATTATTTATTTATCCACATCATAATCATTGTTCGTAATTTTTCTAAATCGATTGGTTTTGTAAGATAATCATCTGCCCCACTTTGTAAAGCTTTTTCTTTATCTTTTGCCATCGCTTTGGCTGTAACTGCGATAATTGGTAGATGTTTAAGAGTGTCATCCAAACGAATAGCTTTCATACATTCATAACCATCCATTATAGGCATCATAATGTCCATCATTATAATATCCATATCCTTATTTTTTCCTAAAAATTCCAACGCTTCTTTCCCATTTCTAGCATGTGAAATATTCATATTATGCTCTTGCAAAGCAGCACTTAATACAAAAATATTTTTTATATCATCATCAACTATAAGCACTTTTTTATTTTCAAGTTTCTCTTTACTACTAAAATCTTTATTTAAATTTGTAATTTGTGATGAAAACTTTTTGTTCACTGTCACCGAAGGTGTTTCTAAAAATCGAGTGATTTCATCGTTAAGACGTAGATGTGAATTTGGATTTTTAATGATAATTTCATCACTGATCTCATTTAAATAATCTGCTTCGTCCATAGTCAAGTCACGACCTGTATATATTAAAACAACCGTATCTTCTTTGCTTTGTGATATTTTTTGACAAATTTCTATCCCACTCCCATCACTAAGAGCCAAATCCACTATAGCAATATCAAAATATTTTTCTTCTATTATCTTTTTTGCATCTACAAGAGTTTGTGCTGTCGTAATATCATATTCCCTCTCTTCATCTAAATACTCATGTAATGCATTTAAATGTACTAAGTTATCTTCAATAATTAAGATAGACTTTGTTTGTACATCTTTTTGAGATTCTATTTTTTCTATTGTTTGATGTATTTGTGCTGCTGAAACAGGTTTTTGTAAATAACCATCTATACGAATATTTTCAAAGTTTTCTTTTCCAATATCTTGTCCTGAAATAACTTGAATATGAATATCTTGAGTCAGTGGATTTGATTTTAACTCTTTTATCACTTCAATACCTGGTATATCGGGCAAACCCAAATCAATTATAGCCCCATTAATATGGTGTTTTTGAGCTATAGAGATTCCCTCTTTACCCGTGTGTGCTACAAAAGCTTTTAATCCCTTCTCTTCAACTATATTTTTAAGTACATTTGCAAAAGATTGATTGTCTTCAATAATGAGAAACTTATCTATTAAAACTTCTGGTTTTTCTATTCTATTTATAACTGTTTTATCTGTATAATTTTTTTTAGAAACATCTTGTATTTTTTTATCTTTATATTTATCTTTTAAATTTGGTAAATAAATACTAAATGTAGAACCCTCACCAACAATAGAATCAATCACTATTTTACCACCCATCAAATGGACTAACTCTTTACTTATAGACAATCCCAAACCTGTCCCTCCAAACTCTCTACTTGTACTCCCATCAGCTTGCATAAATGCTTTGAAAATAAGCTCTTGTTTCTCTTTTGCAATTCCTATTCCAGTATCTTTAATAGAGATTTGAATTGGTAATTGGTAATTTACTGATTGAGAGATACTCACCTCAATCAATCCTTTTTTAGTAAATTTTAACGAATTTGAGATAAGATTTCGCACTACTTGATTTAATCTATCTTTATCATTATAAAAAGTATTTTGATAATTGTCCCTAATGATTAGACTAATTCCTTTATCTTTTGCAGAATGTGAAAATACTTCATTGTAATTATTCAATAAACTATAAGAATCTATTTTATCTACTATTAACTCCATTTTCCCTGATTCTATTTTACTTAAATCTAAAATATCATTTATTAAACGCAGCAATTCATTCCCTGATTCATTTATTACTGCTATTTTTTCTATATCTTTATCAAGTAAATTTTCTTGTGTATTTTTAGATAACAATGATGATAATAAAATCACTGAATTTAAAGGGGTTCGTAATTCATGACTCATATTTGCTAAAAATTCACTTTTATATTGATTGGATGTTTCTAACTCATTTGCTCGTATATCTATCTCTTTTTTTGCTTGCTCAATCTCTTTATTTTTTTCTTGTAAATTAGCTGATTGAGTTTGTAATTGAGTTGCTTGCTCCTCCATCTGTTCATTTGATGCACGAAGTTCTTCACTTTGCGTTTGCATCTCTTCTGATTTTAACTGAAGTTCTTCAAATGCTTTTTGTGATTCTTTTAAAAGTTTTTTAATCTGTAAATTTTGTACTAAAGTAAAAAATGTGGTAGAAAAAATCTGTGATACTTCCATCAAATACTCTTTTTGAATAGCCGTAAAAGGAACAGCACTTTGCATCTGCACAACACCTAACAACTTTTTATCATGCACTAAAGGAAAAACAATTATCTCTTTTACTTGTAAATTTTCAATACCAGTATCCATAAAAAGATTATTCTCTTCTAAATTCTTTAATACTATTAATTTTCTTTCAAGTCCTACCTGCCCTATAACTCCTTCGCCCAAAGCAAATTCTTCTATTGTATTTTTCCCTTTTACAAAAGAGAAAGAAGATGTAAGTACCAATGAATCACTCTCTTTATCAAATGAATACATAATACTGCTCATAATATTTAAGTATCGACAACTCTCATTTAAACTTATATTTGATAAAACTAATGGATTTGTTATCCCTATGATCTTATCTGAAAATAAACGCAAACCTTCATTAAACCAAATTTCATTTTTATTTTTTATTGAATTTTGTCGTAATAACTCAGTCATTGTAGCGATTGATAATCCTAGATTGTCTTTTTTACTTTTGGCTTCGATACTTTGACTAAAATCATTCTTAGAGATATTATTTGCCTGATTAACAATAGATTTTAAATATTCAAGCATCTCTAAAATAGCAAATCCCAATCTATCCTCTTTACTTCGTACAATATATCTTACATCAATATCACCCAATGCAATTGATTCAGTTATTTTTGTAATATTTTCTAAATATTCAATGGTACTTAACAATGCCAAACCTAACTCATCTTTATCACTTTTTGCAATTACTCTTACATCATAATTACCTACGGCTAAGTTGTTAGAAAGATTTGCAATCTCTTTTAATCTTTGTGTCATCCCGTGAAGTGCCATCCCCAAGGCGT
>Ga0193965_1000024_pt1 | contig 63432 bp, 59 predicted proteins | sample FB_8_MG_FD_140330 | JGI IMG/M metagenome (GOLD analysis project Ga0193965, IMG submission 140330) | Microbial mat bacterial communities from the Broadkill River, Lewes, Delaware, United States - FB_8_MG | ecosystem: Environmental > Aquatic > Freshwater > River > Microbial mats | place: USA... | reverse complement strand
GATACTCTTACCAGCTTTAATATCTCTAGCAAATTGTTCTGCATCTATTTCTATCTTCATCTCTGTGTCCTTTGGTATTTGTTATTTTACCAGATTGACACAGATTTTTGAACAGTCCCTGATTTTGGCTTTTTTGAGGTTGAATTTTTACTATGTATGATACCGACAGTCTCTTTACAATTTGAAAATTGTTAAAGAGACTGTCTCGTGATTATTTTTATTGAAAAAGAATAGGCATTTTATGATAGAGTGCATAGATATTAAATTTTGAATATAATTGACCTACTGTCATTTTATCATAGAAAGATTCGCCTAATCCACCTCTTGCTAAATTATAATAACCTTTTATTTTTACTGTTCTAAATGAATCTGATAATGTACTATATTCCTTTAAGTTATTCATTGAAATATATTTAGTATTAGTATTATCTTCATTTGTTACTTTTATAGCTCGCTCATTCCCATTTTTATAAAATTGAATTATACTATTTTCAGAAACTAATCTTTTGATTGTTTTTGTATCGACATTATATACTTGTAGAGACTTTTCAAAAGATAGTAAACCTGTAGATACCCCTCCAACAAAGAATATTTGATTTTCAATTGCACCAACAACATACATTGCGTAAAAAGTCCCCGTAGTTTCTCTTATATAGCTTTGGAAATTGTTCGTATAAATACCTTTATTATTATTTTTAAGAATATAATTTTTAAAGCTTCCCGTTAATTTGTCAAATGTTGGTCTAAATGTAAATGTTCCATGATTTTCATTACTTTGCGTATTTTCTAAAACTCCTTGGATTTTAATAGTTTTATAAAATGTTAATGGAGTTGAATGTAAACCCCCAACACAGCCACTAAATCCAATACTTAAAGTTCCTAATACTACTATACTTAATATTTTATTTGTCATAACTTGCCTTATATATTTAATAAATCCACTTTAAATTAATACTAGTTGTTTTATATTTTAAATCTTCGCCTACGTCTTCAAATTTTAAATTATAAGTTCTACTTTCTACATTTACTGCGAATGATTCAGATATTTTATACTGTAGCCCTAGACCTCCACCAAATCCTCTATAATTATTAAATTCGTCACTTGGTGTATCATAGATACCTTGTAAATTCCAACCTACAAGACCATATCCAGTCCAATCTTTCATAAATGTATATCCTAATTTAATATCCATTCCAAAACCTATAACTTTCTCGTTATTCACTTTTCCACTATCCACATTAAATACAGCTCCATAATATAGACCATTTTCTTTATAGTTATCTGTTCCTATACCTAAGTTAAATCCAGTTGCTGATTCTCCACCAAAGTCTAAATTTGAAGCTCCTAACTGAATGAAGTTTTCTCCTGCATAAGCATTTAGTGATAACGCTCCTAGTAAAGCAATAGCTGTTAAATTTTTTTTCATTGTATTTCCTTTTTAAATAATACTCTATAGTAGATTCTACTATAGAGTATTGATTGAAAATTTTACAACAAGTAAACTTATAAATAAATTATACTATAGGGGATTCTACGTATGGAAATAAATAAAGAGTTTGATATTGAAAGTTTTTATGAGAGAGTTGGGAATAATGTTGCAAAATATAGAAAAGAAGCTAAATTGTCACAATTAAAAATGGCAATGCTTATGGGATTAAATTCTGTTTCATTAGTTGCTAGTGCTGAAACATATAAAAAAAGTGGTAAACACTTTAATTTAGAACATATTTATAAGATAAGCCAACTTTTAAAAGTGGATTATAATGACTTACTAAGCTAAAGCTTACTATCAAATATTATTAAAAGTAAAATTTTATATAGGCTTTGATATACTTAATTAAGAGAAATCAAATATAAATGTTCATAAATTATGAACATTTTAAGTTTATATTAAGTACTATTTGTTATTTATTTTCTATTATATAGCTTAGATAAGGGCTTTGTTGGTGTTGTTGCCAAAAGTTCCCCCACTCTCTGCCACTTTAAATCTTAAGAAATACAAAAATAATAAATACACTTCAAAATCATAAAAATAAACCTTTTATTGCTTCTATAATACTATTAATTCAAAAGAAGTTTACTAAAAAATAATGTATTTATTATCCATTTATTAAAGCTAGATTAAATCTAAAATGTTATACTTCTTACTTTATTATATAAACTGGAGTAAATCAAATGCAACAAATCAACAATGATCTTACCTTAAGTTTAATAAATTCACTACAAAGCTCCCCAATCAATCTTTTAAGACATGAAAATTTTAGTAAACTTTTACGTAGAAGAAATAGACAGTATACTAAAACTAAAAAAAAACAAGATACTTTTATCGAAGAACTAAATATAAATATAATTATGCTATCTTTGCAAAATATAGCTCGACTCAATCGTATAGTTATAGAATCTGCTGCTTAATTCTCAAAAAAAGACTCATTTTACTCTCTTATTTACCTATTAGAATCACACAAATTTTCTAATAGAAATGTTCTAAATATTAAATATTCAAATTTTTTAATTATTATGCATTTATTAAAGTTAGATTAAAATTTTAGTGTTATAATTTTAAATAATTTTTTATATGGAGCAATATCATGCTGTCAATTCATACTGAACTCACACTAAATACAATAATTGCAAAACAAAATTCTCCGATCAATATATTAAGTCAAGAGAAGTTTAATAATTTTTTAAATACTACAAATGAAGAAGAAACAGTTTCAACAGAAACTATGCTAGAGACGAATATCATTATGCAATCTTTACAAAATACAGCCCAACTCAATAAAATGGTTATAGAATTTGTAGCTTAATTGTTAAATTGACTATTTCTTTTTTAATCTAATATAATTATTTTAGTATTTTTAAATAATGAGAGTGCTACAATTTTAACATCAAAACAATACGGAGGTGTAAATGACGAGGATTATTCATTTTTAACATTGTTCAAAACTAAATAAAAAAATAATTTACTATAAAGTAAATATTATAGATATAGGTTTGTTTATAACATACTCAAAAAAGGGGAGAAATATTTAAAGTTTCTCCCCTTTTGTTATCACTACACTTACTCTTTTTGTAACAAATCTATCTCTGGAAATTCTTTTGCTATTATTTGCTCTTTTCCTAAAAAATCATTTTTGTTAACACTTTCTAATACCACTTTTGAAAGTGCATCTGTTTGAAACGCTACTTTGTGTGTTTGTGTAGCAATGATTGCATTATTTTGTGTTTTTTGATCGAGTGATGCAACAGCATCATTAATCTGTTCTATCCCTAATAACTGCTCTTTACTTGCATTTTCAACATCTGATATCAACTCTATAGTTTGTAAAATATTTGTATTTAAACCATGATATCCATCTATCATCTTATCTGCTATCTCTTTCCCTTTATCTGCTTTTTCTGTCGCTACACCTACTAATATTTTGATGCTATTTGCAGCCTCGGCACTTCTATTAGCCAAATTTCGAACCTCTTGAGCAACTACTGCAAATCCTTTACCAGCTTCTCCAGCAGTTGCTGCTTCAACGGCTGCATTTAAAGAAAGAATATTTGTTTGAAATGCTATTTGGTCTATCACTGTTATTGCTTCACTGATCTCATTCACCTCTGTATCTATATCATTCATAGCAGATGTAGTTTGTTCTGCTAAAAGTTCTCCCTCTTTTGCTGATTGTGTGACGTTTGAAGCGATGACCGACATTTGAATTATATTATGTGTATTATTTGAAATATTACTTGTGATCTCTTCTAATGCTGCGGCTGTTTGCTCTAATGCTGCGGCTGATTCATTTGAGTTTTGATTAAGAGTGTCTACATTGTTAAGTAAAATATCACTACTTTTATCCAAACTTAGTCCATTAGCTTTATTATCACTCAACATTATAGTAATAGAATCCCCTAGTGTATTCACTCCATTTGCTAATTTAAGTAGATGTTTTTTGATACCATTTGTTTTGACTCTGCTCATATATTTACTATTTGAATACTCCTCAAGTACATCTAAAACGTGTTCGATGTTTGTCTCAATGTTTCCACCCATTTTATTCAATAAAACGGTAAGTTCTTTTAATGCTGGATTATGTGTAGAGGTACTTACTCTTTGACATAAATCACCCTGCTCAAATTCACTGAGAACATTTATAGTATCATTTATAACTTCCCTATCTTCCTCAATCGCTTGTTTTGTTTTGCTTATATTGAGATTTACCACTTTAGACATCATACCAAACTCATCACTAGTTGTATCATTGAGGAGATGTACATCATCTTGTTCTCCATTAAGATATTTAAAAAAACCTAGCAGTCCTGTTTGAAAATCATGCATATTCTTTTGTATTATTTTTACTAGTGTAAATCCTGCAATAAGAGAATATAAAAAAACCAATAAAGCTATAATCTGAATAACTTGTAAAGCATTATGCTCTATATGTTTTGCTTCTTGAGTAGAGTCTACGAGTAACTCTTCCATTTTATGAGTAAGTGTTAGGGCATGTTTATCCATAGATACTAACTCTTTATGTAAAAGTGCTCTTTTTTGAGTAATATTAGCAAGTGTCTTATTTTCAAGATCTTTTTCAAACTCTTTAAGAGTATGGACAAAATTATATTGTTCTCTTTCCAATATTTTACATGTTTCTAAAAATGATTGATATTTTGATTTAACTTCTAAAATATTTGAATGATTGATCGCTTTTTGAGCAAGTATTTCACATTTTTTGATTTTATCTTCTGTTTTTTTTTCCAATAAAGCGATCTCTCCCTTTAATTGAATCAATTTATTAGTATGTTCCTCTTTTGAAGCCAATATTAATGAATACGAAAGAACCTCTTCTTTTAAAATATCTTTTTCTAATTCCGTTATAATATTACTTAACGGAATTTGAAATTCTGATATCTCTTCTATTTTAGAGCCAACTTTTCCAAAACCTACATACGATGAAACTGCTATAATAAGCATACCAATAATAAGACAACTTATTACTACTACAATTTTATGAGCTAATTTTAAATTTTTCCACATTATTTACCTTTACTTATCGAATTTTAACGAAAAATAGTAAATATAAAGTAAATTAACGTTCTATAATTAAATATTTTACTTAATTTAGCTCTAATAAAAATTAAATAAATATATTATTGTTGAGATTTTCTATATAATTCTGCTCTTTTTAATTTGTAATTGTTATAATAATCAAATCTAGTATTCTTTTTTTCTATTATCTCTTCATTGTTTGGGAGCGTATCCATTTTATTTGTATCAATGGTTTCAACTATCTCGTCTTCTACAGTTACATTATCATCTTCAGATTTATTATAAAGATTTTGTTCAAGAAATATTGACTTTTTTAATCTTTCAAATAGATATGGATAATACGCATTTATAGTTGAAGAATGAGCTTTTTGATTTTTGACATTTATACTTATTCGTACATCAAATATATCGTTCTCTTTATCAAAAATAGAGATTTGCATCAATAATTCTAAATTATTTTTATACCCTTGTGCACTTATAAAATTATCCTCAAAATCTTTAATAGATAATGATTCATCTTGCAAAGTATTTACAATTGCTTTTTGTAGATCTGTTTTGTTTACATCGTTAAATTGTTGTGTTTGCATTGATCTTGTATCTAACTGTGATTTTTTACTTATTAACTCATTTACTTGTGAATTGTTTAATGAATTATTAAGACATCCAGTAAATAAACTACTTATTACAAATATGAGAAATAGATTAATATTTTTTTTCATAATTTAAAACGATGTGTACATATAAGAAAATGATTGTAATTTTTTCTTATTGTCAAAATTTAACACAAGTGTCACCAATTTTTCTTTTGTATATGTTTTGAGATTATCATATGCCCAAGAGACTTTCCCATCTTCAGCTTTTGTAATAACATTTGGTATTCCTATTGCTTTAATAATCTCTGCTGTTTTCAGGCCTTTTTTAATATTAAATTGTAATTGGCTTGCAGATTTTTGTAGTGTAGGAATAGCACTGGTATGGGCATTCCCATAACTTACAAATAAAGCTACTAATCCCACAATTAGCATTGTATTTTTAATTATTTTCATGTTCCCTCTTTCTCTTAAATTAGATTATTTTATTTAAACAATTCTTAAAAATAGATTAAAATAAAATGATTATAATGTACGTATTTTATTTTGCTTCTCTTTGACAAAAGAAAATTTTGCTCCATTTCCAATATTTTTTACCCTCAAATATCCACCCAATTTTTCTGCAATTTGTTGGGACATATAAAGACCGATACCTGTACCTTCCTCTTTTGATGTAACATTTGGTTTGAATATCTCTGTAATAAGTGGTATCGGTATACCACCCGCATTGTCACAAACGTCTATACAGATACAATTTTCATTTTCATAAAGTGATATCTCAATAATTCTCTGAGGAATTTTAAGTTCTATAAAAGCATCTTTTGCATTATTGAGTAAATTGATAAGAATATGTTTGAACTCTGTTTCACTCCCCTCCAATATAATACCTTTTTGCAAATTTGTTTTTATCTCAATAGTATTTTTAATAAACTCATCTTTTACCAAAACAAGCGTAACATCAATAGCTTTATCTACCACAAATGGTTGCGTATTGTCACAAGGTCTTAAAAATGTTCTAAACTCTTTCATCGTCTCTTTAAGATGCGTTACTTGAGACTGAAAATTTGTAGTAAAATCTTCCATATATTTTTTATCAACCAAATTTTCTTCAAATTCTAAAGATAACATCTCTACATTCATACTCATTATGGTCAAAGGTTGTACCCATTGATGCCCAATAGCATCTATCATCTCACCCATTGCAGCTTGTTTACTTTGTTTCATAAGTAATTTTTCTTGATACAATCTAAGTTTTGTTTCCTCCTCTACTTGTGAAGAAAGATTATCCATAAGTTCTTTAAGTTGTAAATGTGTTTTTACTCGTGCACAAACAGTTATTCTTGATATTGGTTTTGAAACATAATCAACAGCACCCACATCAAAACCCATTTTTTCATCTTCTCTCTCATTTTTTGCGGTTACAAATATTACAGGTATATTTTTTGTGATATTATTATTTTTTAACTCTGCACATACCTCATAACCATCCATTTCAGGCATCATTACATCAAGCAATATAAGATCTGGCAAAGGCTCTTTTCGAACAAGTTCTAAAGCTCTTTTCCCATTTTTAGCTACTTTTATATTGTAGCCCTCTTCAATTAGGATATACTTTAATAATTTTATATTCTCAACCATATCATCAACAATCATTATTGTTTTCAATTTTTTCCTTTTTTTGACAAAATACTACATACTGAATACAGGGTAAAAGTAAAAAAGAGCAAAGATATATCGTTAAAATCAAATCTTTTTCAAGCCAATCAAATACAGTATGTTTATATCTTATGTATTGGTAAGATCTCTAATAGTACGTGAATATATCATATCTGTTTCATACTTATCTTTATCTAAAATTTTTCTATATTCCTGTGGAAATTCATCTTGTAATTTGTAATCAGAATGATCTCCAAGAAGAGCATATTTTTTTCATCATATACTCTTTTTTAAATTGTTATCTATTTTTTGAAGTATTTGGTAGGCCATTTCATAATCAAAATTTTCTATAGATTCATAAAATTTTTCACACTCATCTCTATGGTATACTTTTTTTAGACTAGTAAATAATTTCAGTGCAAGAGGATCATCCGATTCTCCTTTTTCTAGCATATTCAAGAGTGTTTGTATATTTTGAATCAGTACTGTATCCTTGAAAATTTCTACTGAAATAGTTTCTTCATCTACATGTAAACTATTTATAAGTTCTATTGTTACATCAAAACTTTCTTGAAGAGAGTCTATATCTAAATCTTTTTCTTTATTTACAATTTGATCGTGTACTCTGTGACTATTTTCATGTAATAAATCAAATCCAAAAGAGAGTCCTTTTAAAGTATGTAATATTCGTAATGCATCTTCATAGTTTTTTATTTGGAGTGCATTTTTAATCATTTTCATATCATTATGGTGATTTTTAACAAAACTTTTGAGTGCTTTGAGATATTTTTGTTTACTTGTCCAAATTTTCAAACCAATTTTTGCATTTATCGTGGGGAGTAAATAGTCTAAATCTTCACTTATCTCCTCTACCTTTCTACTACGTATAACAGTATTTTTTCTTCCAATTCCTGATGGTACCACTTTTTCTAATTGAAATAATAGATCCTGCATCACAATAGGCTTCAAAGCAAATCCATCCATACCTGCTTTTTTTGTATTCTCTTGCTCTTCCATAGTTACCAAGGCGGTGAGCGCAATAATCGAGATATGTTTTTTTGTATTTTTTTCAATCTTTCTAATCTCACGTGTAGTTTGTATTCCATCCATCACTGGCATCTGAACATCCATCAAAATAAGATCATATTTTGAATAATTTTTTTTGATTTCAGTGAGAGCTTCTTTTCCATTTTTCACCCAAAATATCGTATGACCTAACTGATCTGCCAAATTTATTTGGATAAGCTCTGCATTAAGTTTGTTATCTTCTACTAGTAAAATTCTGAATAATCTTTTGCAAAATGAGTGTATATTCAAATGAGATTTATTTTCTAATAACACTTTAGGACAATCTACCTCCTCTAATGGTAGTTTTATTATAAATGTAGATCCTTTTCCAAAAACACTTGAAACTTCTATTTTCCCTTGCATAAGTTCTACTAGTTCTTTGCTAATAACCGTACCTAACCCTGTCCCACCAAAATCACGTACTATAGAACTATCTGCTTGAACAAATGGCTTAAAAATTGTTTCTAATTGTGAGGGAGACATCCCTATCCCCGAATCAGAAATTTTAAACTGTAAGTATTCATTATCCTTATTTACCTCAATAGAAACATATCCTTTTTGTGTAAATTTAACAGAATTTCCAATAATATTTATAAGAATCTGTTTTATTCGTAAAGAATCACCTATAAAACAGTCTGAAAGATCTCCGTAGATTACATCTAAAGCAAGATTTTTTTTCACAGCTTGAAATTCTATCAGTTCTGTAATTTCAGAAAGAAGATTTTTGAGATTAAATGTTGTTTTTTCAATAGTAAATTTTTTGGACTCTATTTTACTAAAATCTAAAATATCATTGATAATACCCAACAATCCTACTGCTGCAGATTGTGATTTTTTCAAGTATGAATACGCGTCATTTCCTAGGTTATGTGTTTTTAAAGCAAGGTCAGTAAATCCCAAAACAGCATTCATAGGAGTTCGTATCTCATGAGACATATTTGCCACAAAATTACCTTTTGCTACAGATGCTTGCTCTGCTAATATTTTGGCATCGTTGAGTTGTTTTTCGATTTTTTTACGCTCAGTAATATCCAATAAAATACCCATTAGTTTCAAAGGTTTTTTAGCCGTATCAAGTGAAACTTCCCCTAAAGCATACATCATCTTTTCTTTTCCAAGTGGTGTTACTATTTCAAATTCTACTTCAAAATTTTCATCATTTTTAATTGACTTAGCCATCAAATCCAAAACTCTTTTTCGATCTACTGGTTTTATAAAATGTATTAAAGTTTCACTTTTATAAGATGCTTGAACATTGATTTCAAATAAATTACATAATTCAGCAGAACAATGAATAGTATTGTCAATAAAATCAAGATCCCAACTCCCCATCTTTGCAATTCTTTGTGCTTTTTGTATACTTTTTTTATCTGTTATATCTTCTCTAATAGCCGTATACCCAACAATATTATTATGAATATTATACACAGGAGAAATAGTAGCATATACCCAATAATACCCACCATCTTTTTTTTTATTTTTTATCTCTCCTCGCCAAGTTTCTCTTTTGAGTAATGTTTCCCAAAGATCTTTATATACTTCATTTGGCATATCAGGATGCCTTTCAATGCTATGATTTTGCCCCACAAGTTCATCACGACTATATCCACTTATTTCACAAAATGCTTTTGAAGCATAGTTAATTTGCCCATAAAGATTAGTAGTCGATAAAATAATATGTTCATTGGTCAATCGTATCTGTTCTTGCAGTTTGAAGTTTTTTTCTTTTTGTTCTGTAATATCAATGATTGCACCATATGATTTGGTCACTTTTCCATCTGCATCTCTTTGGTGAATTGCCATCTCTTCTACAAATTTTATTTTTCCTGTATCTGTCACTATCCTATGCTCAACATGATATTTTTCATGCTTTATAATAGAATTTTTATATCTATTGACTACATATTCTTTATCATCTTTATGAATAAAATTTAGAATACTTTTATATGTCTCTATATTTTTTCTTTGATTATACGGTATTTCAAAAATAGTATATATATTTTGGGATAAAAAAAGAGCTCCTGTATTGACATCAAGCTCCCAACTTCCCATTTTTACTAATCCCTGAGCTTCTTCTAGTCTTCTTTGTGTTTTATTCATCTCCTCTGTCATAAGATTGAATGTTTTAGCAAGAATCCCTAACTCATCACTGGATAATTCATCTGCTTTATTTTCATAATTACCTTCACCAAAAGACTTCACAACCTGTGTTAAATTTAATATAGGTTGTGCAAAACTTCTCGAAATAAGATAAGAGATAAATAAAATAAAAGGAAAGATATAGATCAAAACACTTAAAAGTTGCGTACGATAACTTTTCAATTTATCATTAACTTCTTTTTTATCAATTTTTACAGTTATTCCCCAATAGATATCTTTTATATATTCTGTCGATGAATACACCTCTTTTTCTCTATAATCAACTGTATCTGTAAAAAAACCTATCTCACCATTGAGTGCTTTTATAATCGGTCCATTCTTTTTTGTAGCACTCATCGTACGTTTATGAGAAGCATAACTATCAAATCGTAAAGGGGTCAAAAACAAAGCACCATTTGGAGTGGATTTTGCGATTACAGTTTCTCCTGTATCTCCTAATCCTGTATAATCTTCCGTTATTTGAGCCAAATTATTCATAGTAGAATCAATGATAAGTGTACCTAAAATCTTTCCATCTTGATACAGTGGAGCTTTTGATTCAAAATGTATAGTATTGTTTATTCCTAAATGTGTACTAAATGTAATTTGTTGCAGTAACTCCTTTGATTTTGGAAAACCTTTTTTATAAGTATTGATCAGTTTTTTATCTGTTGATGTTATTATTTTTCCCTCAAGATCAGTCAAAGAGATACTTATATTTTTGTCAAGACTTTTTTGTATATTATATAACATTGTATCAATTAGATCCAAGAGAGAAAGCTCTTTTGTACGACCATATTGAGCAAATGTATTTTTGAGTTCTGTTCTATTTGTGATCATTTTTATTTGTATTCTTGAAGTATCCAAAAACTGAATCAATCTATTTTTTTGAATATTTGCAATTGCTGTCAAATTTTGTTTCGTTTGGTCTAAAAATCTCATCTCATCATAATTGTACGCCACATAACTAAAGAGTGAGAAAATTAAAATAGTAATTAAAAAAAGTAGTACTTGAAGTTTAGCAATCAATTTCATACAATTGTATTTTCCAAAGTTATATTATTGACCACTTTATTTCTTCCACTCTCTTTTGCTTTATACAATAAATCATCTGCTTGTTTATATATATCTTCAACACTTTTTATCTCCAAAGCTTTTATACAAAGCATACCCATAGAAACAGTAACATAAGAAGATGCACTATTTTCTTTGTGTTTGATATGAAGATCTTCGACTGCTATTTTTACATCTTTGACATACTCTATGGCACCCTTAATATCATTTGTTTTAAAAAGCAAAGCAAACTCTTCCCCTCCAACTCTAAAACAAAAATCATCTCCTCTTGTCATTTTATTTTTAAAAACAGTGGCCACATTTTTGATCACCTTGTCTCCCTCAAGATGTCCATAAGTATCATTATACAATTTGAAATGATCAATATCAATCAATACAAAACAGATGATCTCATTTTTTCTATTTGCACTCTCTATATATTTAGGAGTGATCATATAAAAAGAGCGTTTATTATTTATCTCAGAAAGAGCATCTGTCGTAGAGATATGCTCTAACTCTTTTTTATATGTAATATCTTGTCTTACAGAAACATATCCAATTTTTTCCTTTTCTTCATTAAATAAAGGAGTTATATTCGCATAAACCCAATATGTCGTTCCATTTTTATGTCTATTTTGTATCTCACCATCCCACTCTTTATCATTTAAGAGTTGTTTCCACAAATTTTTATAAATATCCGAACACATATCAGGATGACGGACTATATTATGCTTTTTTCCTATCAATTCTTCTTTACTATATCCTGATATTTTACAAAATGCTTCAGAGCTATATGTAATATTTCCTTCTAAATCAGTTTTTGAAGTGATCACATTACTATCAATAATTTTAACATAGTCATTTATTGTTTTTTCATATTTAATTTTTTCTAATAAATCTAAATTAAGTTTATTTACAATTTGATAGATGATTAATGAAAAGAAAAAAGAAAGAAACACCATAACAATAAAAAAAACAATCACTTCATTGTTATATCTCTGTTCTAGCTCCTCTTTCCACTCCTTTTTGAGTTCCAAAATTAATATTGGTTTATTAACCATTGGTAAATTGAGTTTATTAGAAACAAATTGAGGATCTGTCACCATCTTTTGTGTTAAAGTTTTTTTATAATAATTAGGAAATAACTCTTCTATCTTGATTTGAGGTTTTTGATATCGTCCCCAACTCTTGTTTTTATCATAATGGGAGAGTGTATATCCATCACCATCTACAAGCATCATATTAAACATTTCTGAATTAAAAAACTTTTTCTGCAAAACATCTAAAGAAAAATTGATTATGAGTATCCCCTCAAATTCTTTCCCTTTCATAATTGGAAGAATTCCTCGTATAGTAGGACGAAAAGGATTTTCTATTTTACCATTTTCATTATTTAGGTCTATATCTGAAAAAAAGATTTTTTCTGTAGCAAAATCTTTTGCATTTTGAAAATAATTTCTTTTTGATTTATCTTGCAAGTCTTTTTTTGCAATAATTTTTATACTATCACCATATCTATCTACCCTTATTTTTTCAAAACCATTTTTATCCAAAAATCGAAACTGCATAATTGAATTTTTACTATGTACAAGAAGTTTTATATTTTTTATTACATTTTCTTCTTTGGTATTTGATTTCAAATACTCTTTAAAATCAGGAGAAATTCGAAGTGATTGGAGTACAAAAGAGGAATCTTCTAGATAATTTTTTACTAGTACTTCCCGTTCCAAATTTTTTAGTTCAGATTTTGATAAAGCGATATCGTAGGGCTTCTTTGAGAGGAATACAATATAAATAACAAAAAAGACTATTATATTCAGAAGTACAAAGGAGGTAAAAATAAATCTTATTTTTACTTTACTAGAAAATTTATTTGTTTCTAAAAGATACATCATATCCTACTTTCAAACTTTTTTGTTTTATAGTGATTTTCTACAATACCATTTAATTATAGCATTATTTTTATCTTTGGTCTCAAAAAATCTGATTATTTTTGATTTTTAAGATTTTTTTATTTTTTTGTAACAATAATTTTTATTCTACTGTGACACTTTTTGCCAAATTTCTCGGCATATCGACATCATTTCCAAGCCGAACACTTATCTCCATAGAAAGCACTTGCAATACAATCAACATCTCAAAAAATTCCAACATATAATGATCTTTTGCTGCAGTTTTGATAAAATCATCTGCAAGTTCAAACTCAAGTGGTGAGATAGCACAAATAGTACTATCTCTTGCACTTAACTCCTCCACATTTGATTTGATTTTTTCATAGTGTAGATGTTGTGGCATAAGTGCAATAGTGAAAAGCTCAGGATCTGCTAATGCTATAGGACCATGTTTCATCTCTCCTGCTGGATACCCCTCTGCATGCAAATAACTAATCTCTTTGAGTTTCAAAGCTCCTTCCAAAGCAAGTGGAAAAAACACATCACGCCCAATAAAGAAAAACCCATGCCCATGGAGATACCGCTTACTTAATCGTTTACATTTTTCATGGAGTTTATCTTTTACTATCAAACTTTGTGGTACTTCTCGTAAAACTTGTAATTCATTTTCCAAAACAGCAGAATCTATTACATCTTTTTGTTTTGCAAAATACAAAGCCATCATCCATAACACAACTGTTTGAGTAGAAAATGCTTTTGTAGAAGCAACTCCCTTTTCTATCCCTGCACGTGTTAAAATTGTAGCATCTGCAATTCGGGTCATAGAGGAGTTATCTACATTACAAACAGCGATAGATTTAAGTCCTCCGTTTTTTGCCATTTTGAGAGCTTCTAAGGTGTCGGCTGTTTCTCCACTTTGGGAGATAACTATAAAGAGTGTATCTTGTGTTAAGAGTGGTTCTTTGTATCGAAACTCACTCGCTATCTCTACACTACATCTCACTTTGGCTAATCTTTCAAAAAGATAACTAGCTGTTAAAGCAGCATGATACGATGTACCACAAGCACATATTTTTATCTCATTGATACCATCGATTATATCTGCATCGACTTCATCAAACAAAATTCCATCATCAACAATACGCCCAAGCATACTATCTATAACCACATCACTTTGCTCATAAATCTCTTTTTCCATAAAAAATCTATAGCCATCTTTTTGGGCAGATTGTTTAGAGATAGGCAATATAGACCAAGATACATTTTGGCTAAACTCAAGAGAACAGTTCGTAGCAACACCATTTACACCATCTTCTAAATACACCACCTCTTTGGCATGCCCTATAAGTGGGGCATCAGAAGAAGCAAAAAATATCTCGTCGCCATCTTCTGTACTATTTTTGGCAATTGCCATAGGGGAGCCATGTTTCATAAAAAATATTTTGGTAGGTTCTGATTTTGTAATAAGAAGGATAGAGTATGCACCCTCTAATCTTGAGATAGTTTGCTGAAATGATTTTTCTGCATTTGAAGATTGGTTAAAATAAAATTCAAAAAGATGGACTATCACTTCTGTATCTGTTTGTGATACAAACTTATGACCAGCTTCCAAAAGCTCCTCTTTGAGCTCTTTATAATTTTCAATGATACCATTGTGTACGACATAAGAGTACTCACCTGAATGTGGATGAGCATTGAGCTCTGTTGGTTTTCCATGAGTTGCCCAGCGTGTATGACCAATACCAATAGTAAGATTGTCTTGTACTAAAACACACTCATTTTGAGATACTTTTTCTTCAAGATTTACAATCTTCCCCAGTGCTTTATAAACTTCAATCTTATTATTATCCAAAATGGCAATACCAGCACTATCATAGCCTCGATATTCTAACTCTTTAAGTCCATCAATCAAGATCTGACTTGTATTTTTTGTCCCTATATATCCTACAATTCCACACATCAATACCATCCTTACTCTCTAATAATTGGCATTGTATCCAATCCCTACTAAGTATCATATAAGATATATTATATTTTATCCTCTTGCTATCAATACTCCAAGAAGTGGCATAATAAAGACAAGTAAAAGTTGCATTCGTATAGACATTATAATCATTTTTGGCATGATTACTTTTTCATCTCCAATTTTTTTACTTTTTCTAAAATAAAGAGTAGGATAAATAGAGAGTAAAAATATCACTATAAAGAGTGTTAACTTCACATGAAATACCCAGTTTGTACTATAAAAACTTGCATCTTTTCCAACACTTAACCATAAAGTTAAACCAGCTACTAAAACTAACAGCATACTAATCGCATAAATCAGATCTAAAAAGATAATCTTTTTTAACTCTTTTTGTGTTACCTCTGTCGATAAAATCAAATGTTGCATCACCAATGTAGATGCTAAACTCATAATCCCAATAAAATGGATATATCTCAAAATCAATTCAGACATTGTGTTCCTTATTTAAAATAATTTTTTTGAATTATAGTTAAAAATTTTGTATTTTACCTTTGAATTATTTTCTAAAAGATATAATTGCAAAAAAATTAAAGGATTTAGATGACTTGGAAAATTATCATAAATGATGAACAACAAAAAGAGTACTATCAAAGTTTAGAAAAGTTTATAGATAAAAGATATCAAGAAACACAAGTATATCCAAAAAAAGAAAATATTTTTCAGGCTTTTTCCTTGACCCCTTTTGAAGATATCAAAGTTGTTATTATAGGGCAAGACCCTTACCATCAAAAAGGTCAAGCACAAGGTTTGGCTTTTTCTACCCCAAAAAATATCAAAAATCCACCCTCAATGGTCAATATCTTAAAAGAGATTCATAGTGATATAGGAGATTCTTTATGTGATGATGGAGATTTGACCCCTTGGGCAAAACAAGGTGTTTTACTGATCAATACAATTTTGACAGTTGAAGAGAGCACTCCAAAATCACATCAAAAAAAAGGATGGGAGATATTTACTGATACTATTATAAAAACAATTTCAGAAAATAGAAAAGATATAGTATTTATACTCTGGGGTGCAGGGGCTATACAAAAAACAAAACTTATAGAGAGTACAAAACATCATATTTTGACAGCACCTCATCCCAGTCCACTCTCTAGTTATAGAGGTTTTTTTGGATCTAAACATTTTTCAAAAACAAATATATTTTTACACTCTGTAAAGAAAAAGGAGATACAATGGTAACCTTTTATCATTTAATTGATTTGGCACTTTTAATAGCTCTTATTGCATTCACAAAAATAAGTTATCAAAAAAGAGTGTATGTCTCGTTTTTTGAGTATTTTAAAGTTTTTTTAGCCATTACAATCAGTGCAAAACTTTCTAGTTATACAGCACTCTATTTGCAAAAGTTTTATATTACAAAAGCAGATACCTACACTACCCTTATATTGATTGCCTTTGCTATAAATCTTCTGATTTTATATTTTGGATGGAAATATATTTTTGCTTTTTCGAGTAAATTTATACAAAATGGTGTTATAAAAGTGTATTTAGCAAAAATATTTACATTTTTAGAGGTATTAACACTGCTCACTTTTAGTTTTTATATCGTAATGCAACTCTATATAACCAAAACATATCTCCATAAAATAGTATCCAAAAGTTATAGCTATCCAAAAATAGAACAATTTTATAGAGTCTTTTTAAATGATGATTTTGTTAATATGGTTTTACAATCAGATACAGGGACAAATCACAAAGAGATTTTGTTTAAAAGTTTTACAAATAGTATCTCAAATCTTAAATAGCTATAAAAAAAGCCACTTGGTATTAAGTGGCTTTTCTCGTTAGATTATAAACTTTAGGAGAATATTGATCTATGTTGCTTGGTAGTTGATAGAATTATACTCCATATGTGTTAATCGTGTGTTATTTTTTTATTTAATTTGTTTTCCTTATATTTCTTTTATATTTAAAATACAAAATCACAACTTATAATTGTAAGTTTCTCATAAAATTCGAAGCTATATTTTCAGCACGACTTTTAAAAATAATTCCGATTTGTGGCTCATAGAGAGTATCAATAATCTCAAAAAACATCACCATCCACTCTCCAAACTTCTCACGACTCAATGGAAGATCAAAATGTGCTCGCATTGGATTACCTTTGTATGCTTCATCTTGCAGACCTATCATCGCCCAAAAATTTGTCAAAATAATGATATGTTCTTTCCATGTATCACTGCTCATATCTGAACCTAACTTATCTTTAAAAACTTTTGCTACTTCACCATCTTCTTGTAATATTTTTGTATAAAATGCTATCACCATCTCATTTATATTTTCTTTTGTTATTGTATTGTGTTTTTTACTAAATTGCATTGCATAAACTCTTTTCTTTTTTTGTTCCGATTATAAATAAATAAGTTTAAAGAGAATTGAATTTTTTACATACAATTTTTTTATGAAGATTGGTACACAAATTGCATCTATACTCTACAAAAAGGACAACTTATGGAAGACAATATTTATCAAAAAGCATACGAATGGGCATTAACATATGATTTTGAAGAGATTCAAATAGAATATGCATCAAAATTAACACTGAAAATGTTAGATAACTCTTGTAATATGTCAGCAGAAGAGAGAAAAATATTTTTTTATGTTTATGATGCAATAACAGATAGAAAAGATATTTTACTTGAAGATGATATAAACCAATTGTTACGTTTAGCAAGAAATAGAGTAACTATATTTTCAAAACCTGAGTTTTCGTCTATTGTACATGCTTGTAAAATGGAAATCATTCCTACTATGGAAAAAAAATTTATGAAACGCTATAAAAAATTAGTAAGACAAAATCTTGGTCTAACTCAAGAGGTTACTTCAGAATAAAAATACTACAAATTGATCTATGAAAGTTTTTTAAAATTAGATTTTCGAAAAAAGCTTAAATCTAACTTTATATTTTTTTTGTATAATAAAAAATTATTTAAATAATATTTTTTGATCTAACTGTATCCTATACCAAGATAATTATTGTATAAATTTAAATAGGGTATACCATAGAGGAAATTTAATGAGAAAAAAACTTTTTTATATAATAGTATTTACAACAATCATCTCTTTTTTTACATATCAAATATTTTCATTGATAGAGAGTAGAAAATCTGAACAACTTCAAGCAGAAAAAAATCTCATAAATGTTACGTACAATACTGTTATAGAGGCTTTTCGTGTTCATTCAGAAATTCTATACAAAAATACTATAGATACAGAAAATATCAAAAGTCTTTTAGCTCCTGTATATGATGTTTCTCTTGAAAAACAGCATAAGATACGTTCAAAACTCTATTCTGAATTATTAGAGGTTTATAAAAATATAGAAAGTTTTCAACTCAAACAATTACACTTTCATCTCAAAAACAATCAAAGTTTTTTACGCTTTCATAGACCCAATAAATATGGAGATGATTTAACTAATATTCGAGAAACTGTTGCATTTGTAAACAAACATAAAAAAGCTGTCCATGGTTTTGAAGAAGGAAGAATTTTTAATGGATATCGATTTGTATATCCTTTAAATTATAAAAATAACTACATAGGAAGTGTTGAAACATCAGTTTCAATGAAAATTATTATTAATGAATTAAAACGTGTATTTAATGGAGATGTTGATTTTATTATCAATAAAGATATTGTGAAGAAAAAATTATTTAAAAGTGAATTAAAAAATTATAACGCATGCACAAGTATAGTTGATTTTTATCATGAAAAAACAATTTCAGAACATGGTAATCCTCTGATTGAACAGCTTATAAAAAGTTATAAAAAAAGACATGATATTATTTCTGAAATTAAAAAAGATGAAGCTTTTAATTTTTTTGAGAGTGCAGGAGATAATAATTATATTACAACATTTTTCCCTATTAAAAGTGCTATCTCTCAAAATATTGTAGGATATATAATTGTAGCCAATAAACATAATGAATTTTTTATATACAAAGATCAATATATGTTATTTTTATATTCGCTAATATTCTTATTTTCATTAATCATATTTTTTATATATAAAATAGATGAAGCAAAAAAAATCCTTTTTCATCAAAATAAAATACTCCATGAAGTACAACAAATTGGGCATATTGGATATTGGGAACTTGATTTATCAGAAAATAAACTTACATTGAGTAGTCAAGTCTATCATCTTTTAGGAATCACAAAAGATCAAAGTATTTCTACTTTTGATCAATTTCTAAATTACATACATCCTAATGATATACAAAAAGTTCATGACACATATTTTCAATCTATTGAAACCAAAAGTGATTATTATATAGAATACAGAATTTTATCTAAAATGGGGAAGATAAAATATGTTTCTGAAGAAGCACATCATACACTAGATACAAATGGAAATATTGTTCAATCCTTAGGAATTATTCATGAGATAACTGCAACTAAACTTTATCAAAAAGAGATAGAAACAACAAAAGCACATTTTGAATCATTGGTGTCACATATTCCTGATGTTATATACAAATGTAAAAATGACAATGATTTTACGATGGTATACCTAAATAGATCTATTTATCCAATTACAGGCTACAATGAAAAAGAACTCATTTCTAATAAAGAACTCTCCTTTAGCTCTATAATTCACCCTGAAGATATTCTTTTTGTTCAAGAAAGAATAAAAAGTGCAGTATTAACTAAAAAACAAGATCATGTATTGGAATACCGTATTGTTAAAAAAAATCAAGATATTATATGGGTCAAAGATTCTTTTGAATTTATCAAAGATGGTGCCTATGTATATATTGAAGGTGCTATTAGTGACATCACTTCTCAAAAAGAATCTTATGAAAAACTTCAAAAATTTATTGACACTCAAAAAAATATACTCATCTTAACAAATGGAAAAACAATAAATTATGCAAATAAAAGTTTTTTTAATTTTTTTGGGTATAAAGATATTAAAAATTTCAAAGAATATCATCAATGTATTTGTGAGTATTTTTATCAAGATGATAGATTTTTTCATCTAGGGAAAATAACTGAAAATCAAAACTGGCTTACTATTATGAATCAATTACCAACAAAAGAACAAATAGTGATGATTGAAGGAAGAGATTTAGTTCAATATATTTTTTCAGTGACTATTAATATATTTGAAGAGGATATCTACATTGTAAGTTTTACAGATATTAGTGGTAGCATGCACGAAAAATTTATACTCGAAGAAAAATCAATTCGAGATCCACTTACAAATGCCTACAATAGAGAATATTTTGAAAGTAACTATCAAAGTAGAATTATACAAGCCAAAAATAATAAAAAACAATTAGGCTTGGCTATATTGGATATAGATTATTTTAAGAAAGTAAATGATACTTTTGGACATGATATAGGTGATTATGTACTTGTTGAGCTTGTAAATATAATAAATAATTTTTCTCGAACGGAAGATACACTGATCCGTTGGGGTGGAGAAGAATTTTTACTTATGATACCTATTGACTCATATCAAGCGTTATTTAAAGTTTTAGAAAATATCCGGTCTCTTATAAATAATCATTATTTTCAAACTGTAGAAAAAATCACTGTAAGTATAGGAGGTTCTATTTATGTTCCAAATGAGGAGATTAAAAAGGCAATAAAAAGAGCAGACATCGCACTTTATTCTTCTAAAAGTAATGGAAGGAATATGGTTCATTTGGAATAATTTAGATTTTATATTAAAAAATGATACTTTCTTTCTTATTTAATAATTTTTTAATTCTAAATTATTTATTTTTTAGCTTTACTATGTTTAGTATGTTATACTTTGAATATACTCAAAGGAAATCAAAGTGCATACTATAAAAGTTTCTTATTTAATAATTTTCATCTCTTTACTATTTTGGGCAACATTTGCCTTTTTAACTATGAATAAACAAATAGCAAATCAACAAGTTTATGCAAAGCTGATAAATATAAGTGGAAAACAAAGAATGTTATCTCAAAAAACAGCATTGATTGCAAAGCGTATATTTGAAACAAAAGATCCTCAACTTATCACACATTTTGATTTTTTGACTACGCTCATGAAAACAGATCATGCTTTTTTACTCAAAAATGCAAGCTCTCAACATATCAAAGATATCTATTTAAAAACTCCTTACAATCTCAATAAAAATGTAAAAACATATTTTCAGCTCCTTGATTCTTTTCATGCAAAAAATGATCTACAAACAGTACAAAAAATAGAACAATACTCTTTTAATCTATTAGAAAAACTAAACTATGTAGTAAATGAGTTTGAGAAAGAGAGTGATTTGAGTACAAAAGAGTTACAAAATAGAGAATTACTTATCTTTATTGGAACGATTCTTACCCTTATATTAGAGATAGTTTTTATTATACTGCCTACCATACGAGAAATTGATAAATCAAAGAAAAATATGGAGCATTTTAATACACTACTCAAAAAAAGAGTAGAAGAACAAAAAAAGAAAATACTCAAAGCTAATGAGATTAAAAAAGAGCAAGAAAAAATACTCATCGAACAAGAAAAACAAGCCTCTATGGCAGAGATGATAGGCAATATAGCACACCAATGGCGACAACCACTTTCTCTTATCTCTACATGTGCTAGTGGAATGAAAGTTGAAAAGGAGTACGGACTTTTAAAAGATGAAAAATTTTATTCTATGTGTGATACTATAGATGATGCTTCTCAATTTCTCTCAAAAACGATAAGTGATTTTACAAATCTTGTCACAAATGAAAAAATGAAAGTAAAATTTAATTTAAAACAAGAGCTAGATAATATACTAGGTCTATTTACAGAAACTACCAAAAATAATGAGATCAATATTGATACAAATATACCATCAGATATTGAAATATTTGGAAACAAAAATGATCTTGCACAAGTAATTTTAAATATTTTAACAAACTCTAAAGATGCAATTATTGCAAACAAAGTATCTTCTAAAAACATATCTCTTGATGTGGTGTCACAAAAAGAGAGTGTATTGATATCTATCAAAGATAATGGAGGAGGAATACCAAAAGAGATAGTAAATAAAATTTTTGATCCTTACTTTACAACCAAACACAAATCCCAAGGAACAGGACTAGGACTCAATATGTCGTATAATCTCATCGTGAATAATATGCAAGGGACTATCAAAACAGAAAATATAGAATATACACATCAAAATATTTTGTATCAAGGGACAAAATTTGAGATAGAACTCCCTTTATAATTCATCTAATATTAAAAATTTATTTACAATTTTCATACAAATCTTTTAATTCTAAATTTAGAGCATTTGAAGATATATATACTTCCCATAAAGAGATAAATAACGATAAACACATCGTTATTAAGCTTAAACCAAATATATTTTTACCTACAGAATAGACATCCAAAAAAAGTGCAAACATAGATATAGTACACATAAGCATTGATACCACTCCAAAAAATTGCATCCATTTCGTAAGTTCTAGTCGTGTTTTTAAGTTTTCTATTTGACCTGAAAGATCTTGATTTTTATGCTCTTTTGCTTGATGACTAATCGAACGTATCAATTGACCTGTAGTTAAAAATCTATTTGTATATGCTAAAAGAAGCAGTGAAATTGCTGGGAATAAGAGTGCTGGTGTTGAAATTTCTATTTCCATAAAAAGCCTTTATAATTTTTGGCGTATTATAACCAATAGAGATAAAATTTTGTTTTTATTGTATCTCTTTTATTATTTGCTTTTTATGATTTTTTAGGTTCTATAATATTTATCTATACGTTTTGAGCTCTTACCCCTTCTTTGCCTAAAAACTCTTTTTCATCTGCTTTTTTTACAATCAATTTAGCAATGGTATCTGTTTGTTTTGCAACCTCATCAGTGACAGATGCAATTTTTGCATTTTCCTGTGTCTGTCTATCCAACGAGTTAATTGCATCATTGATCTGCACTATTCCCATTTGTTGTTCTTTTGAAGATGTTTCTACATCCGAAATAAGTGTAAGTGTTTCTGTTATAGATTGGTTGAGATTTGTATAACCATCTATCATCTCATCTGCTATTTTTTTTCCTGCATCTGCTTTTTCATTTGCATTTGATACTAAAGATTTTATCTCATTTGCAGCTTGAGCTGATCTGGATGCCAAGTTTCGTACCTCTTGTGCAACAACAGCAAAACCTTTCCCTGCTTCTCCTGCAGTTGCTGCTTCAACAGCAGCATTTAAAGAGAGAATATTTGTTTGAAATGAGATCTGATCTATGACACTTATTGCTTCACTAATAGCGGTAACTTCGGTATTTATTTGATCCATGGCTGTTGTAGTTTGATGTGCTAAATTTTGTCCATTTATTACAGAACTTTTCACTTCATTTCCATGTGATGCCATTTTACTTATATTACTTGTCGTGCTCTCTATATTTGATGTTACTTGACCCAATGCTGCTGCTGTTTCTTCTATAGCCGAGGCTGCTTCATTTGAATTTCTGTTGAGAGTCTCTACATTTAGAAGTAAGATAGTAGAACTATTTCCCAAAGTCAAACCATTTTTTTTATCTTCAATGAGCATCGATGTGGTCGAATCTCCCAATAAATTCACTCCATTAGCTAACTCCAAAAGATGCTTTTTGATCCCTTTTATACTTACTTTCTGAGTATAATCATAATGTGTATACTGGTTTAAAACATTTAAAATATTCTCAATATTATGCTGTAAATTAGTCCCCATCTGATTTAAAAGTCGTGTCAATTCTGCAAGTGATGGATTTGAGGAGGTGATATGAACTCTTTGACTCAAATCACCTTGCTCAAATTCAGCTAATACAGAGATAGTATTATCAATAACTGCTCTATCTTGATCTATACTTCGTTTTGTTTTTGTAATGTTTTCATTGACTAGTTTAGACATCTCCCCTAACTCATCACTGCTTTTATCATCTAAATGCTCTACAATAGTTGATTCTTTATTGAGGTATTTAAAAAAGCTTATTATTCCATGCTCAAACCGTTTGAGTGGTTTATTAAAAACTTTTGTAACAACAAATGTAACTGATACAACAGATATAATTAACATAACTATTGATATAAGAATTGTTTCAATAATAGTTGTATTTAAATTATCTGCATCAACAATTTCCATTTTATTAATCTGTTTGTAAATATCATCTACATATATACCTGTTACAAGTGTCCAATTTAATTCTTGTATGTAAGATGAGTAAGCAATTTTTTTCAAAATTTTATCAGTATTTGGTTTTTTGTAATGATACGAAATAAACTTCCCTTGTCTCCCATTTTCAATCAATGCTTTTCTAAAAGCAAAACCTTTTATATCTGGTTTGTTGATATTTGTTTTTTTGCCATTTAACCTAGATTTTGTTCCATGAAATGCAAAAAAATACTCGGAACCTTTTTGTTCATATGCAAAGAAATAACCACTTTTATTATTCATATATCGTATTTTTGATAAAATTTGGATGATCTCATTTTTTGCTTGTTTTTTATCTGGAGTTCTTTCTAATACCGATTTTATAATACCCTGCACAGTTGCTATCTCATTTTTAAGAAGTTGTTGTTTTTCTCCTATCATATCCTTTTCATATGCAGCAAGTAAAAAGTGATTGCTTGAGGTAAGATTAACAATCCCTATAATACTTAAAAATATCATTGTGAGTACCATCGGTACAATTGCAGTAAAGAGTAACTTCATTTTTAATGTTTTCATTAAATACCTTTTATATCTTATAAAAATAATTATATCATAATTTATATCTAATTGAAAAATTAATAGTATTATAGTTTATTCAAATTAATTTAATACTATAAAATTTCAAAAAGTAACAAATTAACTTCCAACAAGTCTTATTTATATATCTATTTAAGTAATCTCTCATTTACTTTTCATTAAACTTCGCTAATAAGGAACAAAAAAATGAAATATTTTCTACTATTTTTACTTTTTTTATCCACGAGTGCATTTGCAAACGTAGGTAAAATTACAGCATATAAAGGTGAGGCTTCTATCATAAGAGACTCTAATACACTGACTCCAAGTATTGGATTTGTTATCGAAAAAAACGACCAGATCACTACACAAGATAAAAGTAGACTCCAAATTGTTTTTGAAGACAAAACTATTATCTCTTTGGGAGCAAAAACATCATTTAGTATCCAAGAATATTTTTACGATGAGTTACAACCCAAAAAAGTAACGGCAGATTTTAAATTTGCAAAAGGTATATTTAAAACTATTACAGGAAAAATAGCTCTTATCAATCCTAATAAATTCAAACTCAAAACCAAAACAGCTTCTATAGGTATTCGTGGTACTGTATTTTTTGGTGAGATCAAAGAGGATGGAAGTGAAGATATCTCGTGTACATTTGGAGCAATTGCTGTAGAAACTGCACAAGGGATTGTAGAAGTTCAAGCAGGACAAGCGACATCATTTGCACTAGGTCAAATGCCAACTCCTCCTAAAAAAATGACAGCACTTCAAAAAGCAAAAGTAGAAAAAAGTTCAGGAGCATCTGACAATGAAAAAGAATCAGGTCAAGATGAATCAAGTGTCCCTTTAGATACTTTACATGAAACTATAGCAGCTATTGCAGATGAAACTACAGTCGAAGATACTACAACACAAACTGTTGTAGATGATTTGTCTGATGTAAATGATGATGCAAAAGAGGAAGTAGCTGAAAATATAACTCATTCAACTGGATTGTTAAGTGGATTTCATGGAATGACACTTGCTAACCTTTACAGTGGTTCTGGTTACTACCATACAACTAACAGTTTTGTAAGTAATTATTATGATGATGACTATGATTACGATAATTATGATTATAATCTATTCACTAAAAGGATAGTAGATTTAAATAAAAATGTTTATTTAGACCTTTATGGAACTGACTATAGTACTATTATACCAATGGCTACTACTGTAGATAATGATGAGTATACATACACATCTTTGGCAAATGGAGATAAACAAGAAACACCAAATTCAGAAATATTTAATACAGCTACAGATGGAACAAAAGTAACTTACTCTGGTGGTTATATTGAAAATAGTACAGATCCTTACTTAATGTGGGGGAAATGGTCTAAAACAAATGGTGATATAAAGTATACATATTATTATGATGATGACTATTATGATGACAGCTATTATGAAAATTTATCTATCGATAACTCTGTATGGATAGCAGGAGAACTTACTCCACCATCTGAAGTACCAACGATTGGAAGTGCTGATTATTCAGGTACTCTTGAAGGTTTTAACGCAAATGATGGGCGTGAAGTAGCTGGAACAATTGGTATTGGTGTCAATTTTGCAGCAAATACAGTAACATCAAATTTAGTTGTCAATTATTTAGATGGTACTATTTTTGGTTCTGATTCAGATATTTATGGATCTCTCCATAGAACAAATGATGATGTAGAAGTTTATTCGGGTAGTTCAAATAGTTATATTTATGGTGCATTTTATGGATCTAATGCAAAAGCAATAGGTGGAATATGGTCTCTAACAAATTATAATGATACGGATAATAGTTATGAAACTGCAAATGGTTCATTTGCTACAAGTGAGATTCCAGTGGTAGTGACTGAACCTGTTGTTGATACTCCTGTGGTTGATGATGATGTTGTTGTTGATGACACTCCTACTTCTTCAATAACTACAACTGAACTATATGGTACAAGCTTTGCTAATGTATACAATGGTACTGAGCACATATCACAAAATTCAGGTTTATTTTCGAGTGATGATGATGCCATATTTACAGATAAAATAATAGATATTGAAAAAAATGCTTATTTTGATCTTCATGGAAGTACTTATACTGCTACAGTACCAATAGCTGGTGTTGTAGATGATGCAGAATATACATACAAAAATTTAGCAACTGGTGAGATTCAAACAACATTAGCATCAGGTAATTATCAAGAAACACCCATTTCTGAAGTTTCTACTACAAGTACTGATGGAACAACAGTAACCTATTCTGGTAGTTATGGTACTTATACTTTAGGTGACGATGATCTCGACAGTTACCTTTCTTGGGGAACCTGGTCTAACACAAATGGTGATATAGACTATACAATTGATGGAGATACACAAAATGTATCTATAGACAACTCAGTATGGATAGCAGGACAACTTACTACTCCATCTGAAGTACCAACTACTGGTAGTGCTAATTATTCAGGGACTCTTGAAGGTTTTCATACAGCAGGAAGTGCGGTAAACGGTACTATTGGAATTAATGTAGATTTTGCAGCAGATACAGTGACATCAAATTTGAATGTTAACTATGTAGGTGGTGGTACATTTGGTTCTGCTTCAGATCTCTCTGGATCAATTACTAGATTTGATGAGAGTGTAGAGTTTAAAGCAAGTGGATCAACAGCAACTATTGGTGGAGCATTTTATGGATCAGATGCCAAAGCAGCAGGTGGTGTATGGACTATGACAAATGATAATTATGAAACTGCAAATGGATCATTTGCGGCAAGTAAGCAGTAAGGAGCTACAATGAAAAAAATTATACAAAAAACAATAACACTCTCACTGTTGACTTCAAGCTTACTTATGGCTTCTGTAAATATAGAAGAGACAAATATGCAAGCGATTGGGTTAATCAAAAAGAATGATGTGACACAAGCCTATACTCTTTTGGAAAAAGTATACAATAGTGGCGATTTTAACAATCAAACTCTCTTTTTATTGGGTACGAGTGCTGAGAAAAATGGCGATATAAAGAGTGCCATTCGATACTTTGAAGAGTTACTTTCAAAAGATGAAAGTGCTCAGAGAATTCGACTTGATTTGGCTGTATTATACTACAAAAAGAAAGATCTTAAAAAAGCAAAAGAGTTACTACTCGTAGTAAAATCTTCAAATCCTCCTAAAAAAGTAGGAGATAATATAGAAAAATTCTTATTGGCAATTCAAAAAGGTGTCCCTAAAAATTATAGTATCTATGCAAATATAGGATACCTCGTAGATAGTAATGCAAACCAATCTACAAATGATGATACAGTTATGATCAATAATCTTCCATTTGATCTTAGTGATGATGCACAAGAGACCAGTGATACAGCTGTAAAATATGGTGTTGGTTTTAATCATATCAAAACATTTGGGTCTACATATGCCTTACAAAGTAGTGTCAATGTAAATATGATCAACTACAGTGAACTAGATAATTTAGATAGCAAATCGCTTTCACTTTCATTGGCTCCCACTTGGAAACAAAATAAAAAAACAACTATCTCTATACCTCTTATTGCAAGTGTCATCAAATATGGTCATGAAGATAAATATTTTAGTATAAGTAAGGGAATAGCACCACAAGTAAACTACAAAGTCAAAAAAGATCTCTCTTTAAATGCGATTTTAGGTCTGAACTGGAAAGATTATTATCAAGCACCTGAAAAAGAATCTCACTCTTGGTCATTTTCACCTTCTGCAAAATATATTATCAACCAATCTAGTTGGGTAAATCTAGGTGGATATATAGGAAAAGAGAATTCAAACACGGAAACAGAAACGAAAAAACTCAAAGGTTTAAATCTAGGATATTATAAAGGTTTAAATAAAGAGATAAATCTTTATTTAGCAACATCATACAACACTACAAAATATGGTGCTACTGATACAACTTTTGATAAAACAAGAGATGATAAAGCATTCACTATAAGTGGTACTATCTCGTGTTTTGTTGATACAATCAACTCTAGTATCTCTTTGAATCTCTCTCAAACTAAAAATCATTCGAACATTGATTATTATGAATATACAAGAGATGTCATCGGAATTAATTTAGGGTATAGATTTTAATCTTTTTTATCGATTATAATAAAGTGGAGTACTTACTCTGCTTTTTAGATTTAATACGATAAGTTTTTCAAATTGAAATTTGAGTATACTTCTCTTTCTTAATTAAAAAAGGTATACTCAAATGACAATAGACAAAAAATTAAGTGAGCTTATCGCTTACAAAAATACTCTCAATAAAATCCAGTGCAAAATTCTAAATATCGATTTTCCTACAACTGAAAACTACCAAGAAGAGATACTCAACAAAGAAATTTCGGAACATGATCTCAATAAACTCATACTTTTAAAAGGTATCGTTGCCCTAAAATCACAAGAACAAATACTTAAAAATTATCAAATGATAATAGAATTTAAACAAAATAAAAACAGAGAAACTCAAGAAATTACCACAAATACAAAATCTACTTCAAATGAAAATAGCCAACAAAATACAAATATCTCTATCTATTGTGATGGGGCATGTTCTGGTAATCCTGGCAAAGCTGGAAGTGGTTTGGCTGTTTATAAAAATGGAGATAAACCTATTTTGTATTATGGGAAATATACTCCACAAGGGACTAATAATACCGCAGAATTACATGCTTTACACAAAGCATTATTACTTGCAAAAGAGATAAATAGTGATGAAAAAGTGATGATATTATCTGATTCAAAATATAGTATTGATTGTATCTCTACATGGGCATACGGCTGGAAATCAAAAGGTTGGACAAAAAAATCTGGAGAGATTAAAAACCTAGAGCTTATAAAAGATGCTCACAATTTATATGAAAAGATAAAAAATACTATCGTTTTAAAACATGTCAAAGGACATGCAGGAATAGAGGGAAATGAGTTAGCCGATCGTATGGCACTTCATGCTATAAAAGCACAAAGCGATACTTTTGAAGAGTATGAGTATTCAAATATCTCTTCTATTTTATAAGCTAGAATTTTCTCTCTCGCTTATATCTGAAAATTTCTTTTTGAATCATCCTCTTTTTTATCATCCCACTCAAAAATAAAACACATAGGAAGCTGATCTTTTTTCCCTAAATATTTGGCTGTAAAAAAGCCAGATATCATAATAGAAGATATTGCTAAAACTGAAGCAAAAGCCAGAGTTGAAACTCCTGTGAGTCCTTGCCCTACTGTACAACCAATTGCTAAAACACCACCTACTCCCATAAGAGCACCACCTATCATATTAAATTTTATTTTACTATGTTGTAGGTTTGAGGTACATCCAAAGCTATACTTTCTATTAAATTTAGACATAATAAAAGCACCCGATACAACTCCTAATATGATACTAATAGGAAATGATAAATTTGTCACTTGATAATAAGAAAAAAACTCCAAAGTTTGTGCACTCGGATACACAAATGTCAAACTAGTCAGTGCGATCTCTCGCTCCATACTCTCAACCCCAACAACACCTGTGATATACCAACCAGCAGCAATAATAAGACCTACAAGTATACCATCTGTTAAAGAGAGTATTCTTTTGAAACTTTTTGTTAAAAACCACAAAAATAATACGAGTGGAATCAACACTACAAATATATTGAGTTGTTGATTGACTAAGTTTGAGGAAAGAGTTAAAAGCATCTCATTTTTAGTGATCAATACTATAAACTCATTGACAAAACCTTTTGTCGTTGCATAGGCAAATATAGCAATAAAAATCAAAACTACTAATGAGTATGGGTCCCCTTGTGCAAATTTCACAAGATGTCTACTGCTACAACCATCGGCTATCATCATCCCTATTCCAAATAAAATGCCTCCAAATATGATGGCAAAATAGTTTACATTTTCTTTGAGGAAATAAGATTCACTCAGATCTATCTCGTTGAAATGGGCTACTAAATAGGTAGCTGTAACAGCTGTAATAATCGCCATCACTACAGATGCTGCTCTTTTTGTAGAGCTTGTAAGTATATAATCTTTGATCGATCCACTAAAACAAAACTGCTTTTTTTGAGCAATAGCCCCAAATGCCAGTCCTAGTAAAAATCCTGCTAAATTCACTATTTGATATATTTCATAATTTTCTAAATCGAACATATTGTATCCTTTATTTTCGAATTGTATCAAGTTTTATTTTCTATGTCAAGTAATTCTATAAAACTACTAGAGATTAATAATACTTATAATTCTTTTGCTATTGTGTATATTTTAAAAATCTGTTATTATACAAAAAATTTATACAATTAAGGTAAATGATGCAGACTAATAATACCCTCCCTATACTTTTAAAAAATCCAAAAATTCTACTTATAGGAGGAGGTGCGGTTGCTTTACAAAAAGCGAAGGTACTCCAACACAATAATATTGATTTTCGTATTGTTACTGAAACACTCACTGAAAATATTCTTACAACAACATCCGATATCAAACAAAAAGCTTTTCAAACTAAAGATATAAAAGATTCTACTATCATTATAGATGCAACAGGTGTTCCAAAGGTGGCTCAAAAACTTTTAAAATATAAAAAAAAGCATACTCTTTTACTGAATATTGTGAGTTCACCAAAAGATTGTGACTTTTATTTTATGGCATTAACAAAAAATATTCCACTTCAGATAGCAGTATCGAGTAATGGAGCATCCCCCACAGCTGCAAAGTTTTTTCGTGATGAGTGTGAAAAAATTATTCCTAAAAATATAAGTAAATATCTTCAAAAAAAACAAAAACAAAGAGTGGATGGAATCATCCAAAAAATAAAAACTAAAAAAGAATTAAAAAAGAAGATACTCTAGTTTTCTACTTGAGTATACTCTAGTAAATTTATAGACTTACTTGACATTAAAATATTTTTTGGTTATAATTCGCCCAATAATTTGACAGGAGCTCAAATTTAAAGGAAAAAAGATGGAAGAAAAAGCATATCGTTCGGTTGTAAAAACTATCTCGTGGAGAGTATTAGGAACTATTGACACAATGGTTATATCTTATCTTATCACAGGAAGTTTGGCGATGGCAGCTTCTATTGGTTCGATTGAGGTTGTGACCAAAATGATTTTGTACTATTTTCATGAAAGAACATGGAATAAATTGAGTTTTGGAAGAGCCAAAGCACCAGACTATCAAATTTAGGAAAGAAGATGATAAAAGAATTAAATAAAAAGTTTCAAAACTCAAAACCTGAAGAGATTTTAAATTATTTCATAAATGAATATGGGAATGATGCAGCACTTTCAAGTAGCTTGGGGGCTGAGGATCAAGTTTTGACAGATATGATTTTTAAGAGTGATAAAAGTGCTAATATTTTTACACTTGATACAGGGAGATTACACCCAGAAACATATGATGTAATGGATGCAACAAATTTGAAATACAATGTAAAACTCAAAGTATTTTTTCCAAAAAATGAAGAGATAGAAAAACTCTATGAAACACAAGGGGTAAATGGACATTTTGAATCTATACAAAATAGAAAAAACTGCTGTGGTATACGAAAAATGGAACCTTTAAAAAGAGCCTTAAAACCTCTCAAAGTTTGGTTTACTGGTTTACGAGCAGCACAAAGTGTTACTAGAACAGATATGCCGATAGTTGAATTTGATGAAAACTTTGATGTAATCAAAGTAAATCCTTTGATTAACTGGAATGAGGAAGATGTATGGGAATATATAAAAGCAAATAATGTACCCTATAACAAACTTCATGATCTTGGATATCCGAGTATCGGTTGTGCTCCCTGTACCAGACCAGTGAAAGCTGGCGATGATATACGAAGTGGACGATGGTGGTGGGAAAACCCTGAACATAAAGAGTGTGGATTACACGCAAAATAAATAGATATTATAGTAAACTACAAGTAAATTTAAAAGGAGAATAAAAATGGAAATAAGCCCTGAGCGACTAACACACCTAAAACAACTAGAGGCTGAGTCTATGCACATTATGAGAGAAGTAATTGCGGAGTTTCAAAACCCGGCTATGCTTTATTCAGTGGGGAAAGATAGCTCCGTGATGTTACATATTTTACAAAAAGCATTTTATCCAGCACCGCCACCACTTCCATTGGTACATGTGGATACAAAATGGAAGTTTAAAGAGATGATTGACTTTAGAGATAAGAGAGCAAAAGAGGTAGGTATGGAGCTTATCACTTACTCAAATCCTAAAGGGGAAGAGATGGATATATCTCCTTTTACTCATGGTAGTGCAGTTCATACAGATATTATGAAAACAGAGGGTTTAAAGCAGATGCTCAATATCCAAAAGTTTGATGCTGTATTTGGTGGAGCTCGTCGTGATGAAGAAAAATCTCGTGCAAAAGAGAGAATTTATTCTTTTAGAGATGAAAATCATAGATGGGATCCAAAAAACCAAAGACCAGAACTATGGAATATTTACAACGGTAGACACACAAAAGATGAGTCAATCAGAGTATTTCCTATCTCAAACTGGACAGAGCTTGATGTATGGCAATATATTTATCTTGAGGGTATTCCTATTCCTGATCTATATTTCTCAAAAGAGAGAGAAGTAGTAGAGTATATGGGTACAAAAATCATGGTTGATGATGACAGAATGCCCCAACAGCTTAGAAAAACTGCAAAAAAAGAGATGGTTCGATTTAGAACACTTGGGTGTTATCCATTAACAGGAGCAGTAGAATCAGAAGCTACTACATTGCCTGAGATTATTCAAGAGATGTTAGTGTGTACTACAAGTGAAAGACAAGGTAGACTTATAGACAGTGATGGTGATGCATCAATGGAAAAGAAAAAACAAGAGGGGTATTTTTAACATGGCACACCAATCAGATTTGATAGCAGAAAATATTGAACAGTATTTAAAAGAGCACGAAAACAAAGAAATCTTACGATTTATCACTTGTGGGTCAGTTGATGATGGAAAATCTACTTTAATAGGTAGACTTCTTTATGATAGTAAAATGATATTTGAAGATCAACTAGCAGCAATAGAAAAAGATAGTAAAAAAAGTGGAACTACAGGTGATAAGATAGATTTAGCACTTTTAGTTGATGGTCTTGCAAGTGAGCGAGAGCAAGGGATCACAATTGATGTTGCATATAGATTTTTCTCAACTGAAAAAAGAAAATTTATCATAGCAGATACTCCAGGTCATGAGCAATACACAAGAAATATGGCGACAGGTGCATCGACTGCTGATGTTGCTATTATCTTAATAGATGCAAGACAAGGGATTTTGACTCAAACGAAAAGACACTCATATATAGCATCACTACTTGGGATTAAAAATCTTGTAGTAGCTATAAATAAGATGGATTTAGTTGATTTCTCAGAAGAGGTTTTTGAAAGTATCAAAAAAGATTATCAAGAGATTATACCAAATCTGCCAAATAATGAAGAGATAAATTTTGAGTATATTCCACTTTCTGCATTAGATGGAGATAATATCCTTACTAATTCACCAAAATGTTCTTGGTATAAAGGTCTACCTTTAATGAAATTATTGGATACTGTCAATATTCATCAAGACGAAAATGATGACTTTAGATTACCAGTTCAATATGTAACAAGACCACATCTTAACTTTAGAGGTTTTTGTGGGACGATTGCAAGTGGTACTATTTCTGTAGGTGATGAAATCACTGTATTACCATCAAGAAAAACATCAGTAGTTAAATCTATCGTTTCAAATGAGATCAAAGACTTAAGACCAAAAGGAAAAGATGAAACTGTTGAAACAATAGAAAAAGCATTTGCTCCAATGGCTACAACTCTTACACTTAAAGATGAGATTGATATCAGTAGAGGTGATATGATTGTTAAATCAAACTCTATTCCTCATGTATCAAATAAGCTTGAAGTTATGGTTGTATGGATGGATGAAAAGAAACTTGAACTTAATAGTAACTATATCATCAAAAGATCTACTTCAGTTATCAATGGAACATTTAAAGCAATTGACTTTAAAAAAGATGTGAATAGTTTTGAAGAGATTGCTACAAATAGTTTAGAGTTAAATGATATTGCAAAATGTTCGTTGTCTTTAGATAGACAAATTGCTATTGATCCATATAATGAAAACAGACATACAGGAAGTTTTATCATCATAGATAGATATACAAACTCAACAGTTGGAGCTGGTATGATTTTATCTGCTGTTTCAAGTGAAGCTTGTGACCAAGATGAAAAACTAAAAGAGTATACAAAAGCAGAAATAGAACTCAATGCTTATATTAGAAATAACTTTCCTGAATGGGAATGTAAAGAGATAGTTTAAAAAGTAGGAAAAAACATGGCAAAAGAAACACCAGCACAACGAATACAAAGAATTAAAACAGAAAAAAGTGGACTAGATGTATTAGCAGATATCAAAAGATATGCTGCTGATGATAGTATAGAACTTGATCCTGAAGATATTGATAGATTTAAATGGTATGGATTATATTCTCAAAATAAAAGCTTACAACCTGAAGGCGATGACTCTTTATATTTTATGTTAAGAGTAAAACTTGAAAAAGGAGCTATGAATCTTGAGCAACTAAAAGAAGTGGCAAAAATTTCACATGAACATGCAACAAAAAATGCTACATTTACTACTAGACAAGATTTACAGTTTCATAATATTCAAGTAAGAAATCTACCTGAAATTTTTGATAGATTAAATGCTGTTGGTTTAAGTACAGTATTTGCGGCTGGTGATGTACCAAGAAATGTTTTGACCTGTCCAGTAATGGGAGTAGATCATACAGAGATTACAGATGTAACTGATACTGTTCAAGAAGTATATGACTTTTTAGGTGGAAACAAAGATTTAGTCAACTTACCAAGAAAATTCAAAGTAGGAATAAGTGCCTGTTCTAAGCACTGTATGGGACATGAGATACAAGATGTTTCTTTTACAGCTGTAGAGTTTGAAAATGAAATACTGTTTGATCTAAGTGTTGGTGGTGGGTTAGCTTCAAATAAACAAATAGCACAACATATAGGATATGTAAAAGAGGAACAAATATTAGATGTTGTTAAAGTTGTAGCGTATACTTTTAGAGATCATGGACTCAGAGAAAAAAGAAATAAAGCACGACTTGGACATTTGATAGCAGAATGGGGAATCGAAAAGTTTACAGAATATGTACAGTCAAAACTTGATTTTAAAATTTTACCAAAACAAGATCAAGTGTATACTACTTATGCAAAAAGAGAACATTTTGGAATACACCCTTCAAAAGAAGAAAATACTTCGTATATAGGATGTGCTGTTACTTCAGGAAAAATCGGTGCTGATGGATTAGATAAATTAGTAGCTACTTTAGAAAAATTTGGTGCAAGTAAAATAAACGCAACTGTGACACAAAATTTCATCATAGCTGATGCTCCTACACAAAATGCACAAGCAATCGTAGACGAACTTGAAACATATGGAATAGATGCAAATCCAAGTCCTTTTAAATCAAGAACTCTATCATGTACAGGATTAGACTTTTGTAAATTTGCTGTAAGTGAAACAAAAGCACAATCAGCTGATTTGATATCATTTTTAGAAAAAAGATTTCCTGATTTTAAAGAGCCTTTATCGGTATCATTTAACGGATGTACAAATACCTGTGCTCAAGCTCATATCGTAAATATAGGGTTTGTTGGTACAAAAGTAAAAGATGAAGAGGGGAACAATATCCTTGGATTTACTATAATTTTAGGTGGAAACTTAGAAGGAAACCAATCTGTTTTTGGAGAAAAAACAAAGATAAAAATTAGACCAAACCAAATAAACGGTGTGGTTGAAAAAATCATCGTAGCATATGAAAATTCAAATCATACTGTTTTACATGACTTTATGAGAGAGATTGCAGTTGATACTGAGTTTTATGAAAGTTTAGTCGATTAATTTTAAAAGCAAAAAGAAGGAGTCTATCCCTCCAAATCTCAACCATCAATCCAAAAAAAAGGTTAGTGTAAAAACACTAACTTTTTTAACCATTTGAAAGTACCAATGACCATTATGCAACAGTTTACAACCGCTACAAAAACAGCCGTTATTTTTACGATGGAGCCTGTAAGTGCTGCTTTTTTTGCCTACTTAGCAATAAATGAAGTACTTACACTCACGCAACTTTGGGGTGCTTTTTTCATAATATTGGCTACTTTAATCGCTGAAATAAATCTTAAGAAAAAAGTATAAATTATTTAATACAATCAAACCCTAGTTTTTAGGGGTATTTCAATAAAGCCTTTAAAATAGGTGTTTTATAATAATATTTCACAAAATCACACTAAAATCTATCTATTTACTTGACATAATTTTCAGAATTGGTTATTATTCTAGCAGTTAAAGAAAAAAAGGGTTTTTAAATGGCAATTGTATCTACAAAAGGTGTGTATGGATTAACAGCAATACTCATTTTAGCAAAAGAAAAAAAGAAAGAATTATTACAAATAAAAGAGATAGCTTCAAAAGGTGATATACCCCAAAACTATCTTGAGCAGATACTTGTTACATTAAAAAAAGGCGGACTTGTAGAGAGCATTCGAGGAGCAAATGGTGGATATAAACTGTTAAAAGATATTCATGAAATAACAGTTTTTGAAGTTTTAAGCACATTAGAATGTTGTTTAGCAAATACAGATAGTAAAACAAAAACAGATCTATTACAACCATTTTGGGAAGATATCCAAGTGAAAATTGAAAAGATTTTTATGCTTACTATTGCAGAACTTGAAGAGTTTTTAGATAAAAAAACAAATAATTTAGTATACTATATATAACACAAAGGAACACAAAATGAATATTGCAAAAGATGCTACACAGTTAGTTGGAAATACGCCATTAGTAAGAATAAACAAACTTTCAAATGATACAAATACTGAAATTTTAGGAAAATGTGAGTTTATGAATCCTACAAGTTCAGTCAAAGATAGAATTGCATTAGCTATGATTGAAACAGCAATCAAAGATGGAAAAATCAAAGAGGATACTCTTATAGTTGAACCTACAAGTGGGAATACAGGAATAGCCTTAGCGATGGTATGTGCAGCTAAAGGATTGAAACTTATTCTTACTATGCCTGAATCAATGAGTTTAGAAAGAAGACAACTTTTAGGGGCTTTAGGAGCTACTTTAGATCTTACACCAGCAGCACTTGGAATGAAAGGTGCTATAGATAGAGCAGCCGAAATAGATAAAACTACTGAAAATAGTTTTATGCCACAACAGTTTAATAACCCAGCAAATCCAGAAGCACATAGACAAACAACTGCTTTGGAAATTTTAAGAGATACCGATGGAAAAGTTGACATCGTTGTTGCTGCTGTTGGTACAGGTGGATCTTTGACAGGTATATCAGAAGTCATTAAACAACACAATCCAAATGTACACATCGTTGCAGTAGAACCAGAAAGTTCACCTGTTATTTCAGGTGGAAATCCTGGTCCACATAAGATTCAAGGGATTGGTGCTGGTTTTATTCCAGATGTATTAAACAAAGATATTTTTGATGAAGTGATTCAAGTAGCAGACGAAGATGCTTTTGCAGCAGCTAAAGAGTTGGCTAAAACAGAAGGATTATTAGTAGGTATATCAGCAGGATCCAATCTCTATGCAGCTACACAAGTAGCTAAAAGAGCAGAAAATGCTGGTAAAACAATTATAACTATTCTTTGTGATACAGGGGAAAGATATTTAAGTACAACTCTTTATTCTTAAGATAAAGAATTTGTAGGAAAGAAAAGGGTAATAATGGAAACCAAAAACGAAATATTTAGAGCATTTGTAACAGCTGAAACTACATTTGATGAGATCAGTGACAATATAATTGGTAAAAATAAAGAGAGCTATTTTGACTATACTGCTTCAGGATTAGCTTATAGACCTATTGAAGAGAGATTGCAAGAAGTTTTAACTACTTATGCAAATACCCATTCAGAATTTGCAGGAAATGCAAAAGCAACATCATTTAACTATGATATTGCAAGAGAAAATCTCAAGAAATATCTTGCTTTATCAAGTGATTTTGTTATTTTTCCATGTGGATCTGGGGCAACAGGTGCGATTAAAAAGTTTCAAGAATTATTGGGTCTTTATATTCCACCAGCTACAAAACATAGATTTAACATCAATGTAGATGATTTAGAAAAACCACTGATTATTGTAGGTCCTTTTGAACATCATTCAAATGAGATAAGTTATAGAGAAGCATTATGTGATGTGATTCGAGTTCCACTTGATATTACAGGAAATGTTGATTTAGATTTTTTAGAGAAAACATTACAAGAAAATAGCAATCGAGAGATCATAGGAGCTTTTTCAACAGCTTCAAATGTAACTGGAATAGTTTCTCCCTATGAAAAAATCTCTAAGCTTTTACGAAAATATAATGCAATAGTTGCACTAGATAGTGCAGCATCTTCACCATGTATGAGTCCAGATAGTTCTCTCTTTGATGCTCTGTTTTTATCTCCACATAAATTATTAGGTGGTCCTGGTACTTGTGGATTATTGGCTATTAGAAGATCACTTATCGACAATGAATTATCACCAACTTTTGCTGGTGGAGGAACAGTTGCTTATGTATCAAAAGATGAGCATATATTTAATAGTGATATTGAGGTAAGAGAGGATGCTGGAACACCACCTATTTTACAACTTATTAAAGCATCTTTTGCATATCAATTACGATACGAACTAGGACTTGATAGAATTCAGGCAAGAAAATCGGTAACTTTTAGATATCTCGAAGAGCAATTAGCTACTTTAGATGAGCATACCATTTATGGACAAACAAATATTCATGATAGTATAGGGATCATCGCTATTAATTTTCATGGTGTAACTCCATTTGAGTTATGTGAAAAACTATCACTAGAATATGGTATACAAACAAGAGCAGGCTGTAGCTGTGCTGGTCCTTATGGTCAAGACTTATTTGGAATAGCAGATAATAATGAATCCAAAGAGAAACCAAGCTGGTTAAGAATAAGTCTTAATTATACACACAGTAAAGAAAATATTAAATATCTTATAGATGCATTAAGAGAATCAGTAAAACAATTAAAAAACAAGGAATAAAAAATGAATAAAGAAACTTTAGCAATACATGCTGGATATAATAAAGACACTCAAGGAACAATGACTGTCCCAATTTATCAAACAACAGCATTTGCTTTTAAAAGTGCGCAACAAGCATCAGATAGATTTTGTCTACAAGATTTAGGAAATATTTACACAAGATTAACAAATCCTACAACAGCTATCTTAGAAGTTAGATTGGCAGAACTTGAGGGAGGTGCTAGTGCAATTGCTACATCAAGTGGTCAAGCGGCTATTTTTTATGCTGTATCTAACCTTTTTGAATCAGGTGATAATATTATTATCTCTGATAAAATTTATGGAGGAAGTGTAACGCTATTTAAACATACTATGAAAAGATTTGGTTTAGAAGCTCGAGTTTTTGATCTTGACAATCCAGAAACAATAGAAGCACTTGTAGATGATAAAACAAAAGCGATCTATTATGAATCACTTTCAAATCCACAAATTGCAGTTGCAGATATTGATGCTATTAGTGCTATAGCTCAAAAACATGGAATTATCTCTATTTGTGATAATACTGTTGCGACTCCATTTTTAATCAATCCTATTAAACATGGTGCAGATATAGTTGTACATAGTTGTAGTAAATATATCTCAGGACAAGGTATAGCTTTAGGTGGTGCGATTATTGATAGAGATGGTTTAACAGAATTTTTCAAAGATAATGAAAGATATTCACATTTTAACACTCCAGATGAAAGCTACCATGGTTTAGTATATACTGATCTTCCATTTCCTGCTTTTAATCTTAGAATTAGACTTGCCCTTTTAAGAGATATTGGAGCTACTCCATCTCCATTTAATTCTTGGTCATTGATTCAAAGTCTTGAAACTTTAGCTTTAAGAATGGAAAAACATTGTGCAAATACAATCAGAGTAGCAAAATATTTAGAATCAAATGATAAAGTATTTAATCTAAACTATCCAGGATTAGAATCAAATAAATATCATGCGTTAGCAAACAAATATTTTAAAGATGGTTTATCAAGTGGTCTTTTAAGTTTTGAAGTAAAAGACAAAGAAACAGCTTGGAAAATACTTGATAATACAGAAATATTCTCAATTGTAGTAAATATTGGTGATTCAAAATCTATCATCACTCATCCATCAACTACAACACATCAACAAATTCCTCTTGATGAGCAAAAAGAGATCGGTATCACAGAAGGACTTATTAGATTAAGTATCGGACTTGAAGATGCTTCAGATTTAATCGCAGATTTAGAAACTGCATTTAACGCTTAAAAACAAAATCCTTAGTACTTTTAGTGACTAAGGATTTTTCTACTTTCCAAAAGGTAATCCTATGAATAATAAAAAAATATTAGTTGGTATGAGTGGTGGAGTTGATTCTTCTATGACTGCCTATATGCTCCAAAAAGATGGTTATGATGTAACTGGTTGTTATATGAAACTTCACAACTCACGTGTCGGATATCATGAAAAAAATATTGAAGCTGGTGAGAGAGTTGCAAAATTTTTAAATATACCTTACCATGTACTTGACTTAGAAGCTGAGTTTAAAGCTGAAGTATATGACTATTTTGTTGAAGAGTATAAAAAAGGTCGTACACCAAACCCATGTGTAAAATGTAACAGAAGTATTAAATTTGGTGCTATGGTTGATTTTGCAAAAAGTTTAGGTATAGACTTAGTTGCCACTGGTCACTATGCCAAAACTGATGGTGAATTTATCTATGAAGCTGATGACAAAACAAAAGATCAAAGTTATTTTTTAGCACAAGTAAAAAAAGATGTTTTAAAAACTCTTATTTTTCCAATGTCTATCTATCAAAAAGAAGATATAATCAAGCAGGCTGCTCAAATACCTGCTATCAAAAAAATATCTGAAAATAAAGAATCTCAAGAGATTTGTTTTGTTGAAACTGTATATACTGATGTACTTAAAAAACACAATGAGATTGATAATGCAGGTAAAGTACTCGATGTAGATGGAAATGAAGTTGGAAAACACAAAGGATACATGCACTATACAATCGGTAAACGAAAAGGTTTTACTGTAGATGGAGCACATGAGCCTCACTATGTAAAATCTTTAAATCCAGTAGACAACACAATCGTTGTAGGGAAAAAAGAAGTTTTGGCTATCTCTGGTGTAGTTTTAAATGACTTAAATATGTATGCAGAGGGTACAACTTTTGAATGTACGATCAAACTACGTTATAGAACTACAAAAATACCATGTACGATTACTATAGAAAATGATATTGCAAATGTTATTTTAAAAGAGCCTGTATATGGTGTAGCATCTGGACAAGTTGCTGTATTTTATGAAGATGAAAAAGTTTTAGGAAGTGGTTGGATTTGTGAGACTATAGAATAAATCAATATAACTCTCGAAATCTCTTGTAAGTTACTTACAAGAGTAAGAGAAAATGAATTTATTTAAAAATTGAGTTTTATATCATAATTATCTGTTATCTCATATGATATTGAAAAGCTATTAAGCATATTGACTATCTCTTTTGTTTCTTTGAGATGACACTCTTTATCATTATCAGACTTTATTTTTTGAAACATATTATTTTCCATATCCCAACGAAAACATTTAAATTCTTGATCGTATAAATGTTCTGTAGCTGTTGTCTTAAAAGGGATTGTGAGAGTAAATTTTACACCTTTTTGAGTATTGATGGCTTCTATTGTACCATGGATATATTCCTCAATAATTCTTTTACTCATATAAAGTCCAAGACCTGTACCATTTTTTCCTTTTGTACTAAAATAAGGATCAAATATTTTATCAAAAATATCTAGTGGAATTCCTCCTGCATTATCTTCTATAGAGATAACAAGACTATTATCAACTTCAAAAAGTGTTGCAATAATATAAGGATTATCTCTCTCGATTTTTTTAAATTCATCTATAGAGTTTTTATAAAGATTCATTATCACTTGAAAAAACTTTGATTTGTCCAAAGAAATTTTTTGATCTGTATCAATATTTGAATCAATTGTAAATTTTACTTTTGAATTATTTAACTCTGCTTCGATAAGATTTTTAGGAGTTATCAGTAAATCTAATAAAGGAATATCTTCAACTGTTTCCTCTTTTTTTAAAAAATCTCTAAAGTCATCAATCGTTGTATTCATATGATCAACTGTTTCTGTTACATTTTCTATAATTGCATCAAATTCTACTTTTTTTATTTTTTTATTGTCAACCATTATTTTAATAGAATTTAGATTGAGTATAATCACATTCAATGGTTGTCGCCATTGATGTGCAATCATAGCAAGCATCTCTCCCATAGCTGCAAATTTTGACTGATTGATGAGATGTTTTTGTTGTTTATTTATAAAATTCACTTGTGTATTAATCTTATTTTGTAAACTATTTTCCATCACTATTGCTTCTTGTACAGATATATTTAGAATACTACGTAATATTGCTATTGTAGCTATACAAGCAATACTATTTACTATAAATATAATAAAGATCTCTTGACCCTGTATATCAAAAGAAGATACAAAATAAACTCCGCAAAAAGTAAATATAATAAAGAAAAAAACAATATATTTCAGAAATTGTCTAAATAAAACTTTACTCTTTTTTTCCAAATTCATATTATAAGAATTCGATATCACAATCAGAATTTTCTATATTTTTGTTCAAGGTATCTTCAAAAGTGCTAATATTCTCTTTTAAACTATCATGAAAATAGTTACTGCTTTCCACATTTTCATTGAAAAACATATCCATTATATACTGTTTTATATCATTAATGAGAAATTCCAAAATATCAAACACACTATGTTTAAGATCATCATTTAACCCATCAATATCTATATCTTCTAAAATAGAGAAAAGTCTCCCTATTTGAGTACTAGTTTGTTTTACTTTATCAAAATATTCTAATGTATGATAAAGTGTATTTATATCATTAACAATAGCCTTAAAAAGTTCTGTATTATCATAATTTTTATATGCAAATACTTCATAATTTTCAACTAATTCATATAAAGTATCCATCAAAAGTTCTTTTTGTTTTTGAAAGAACTCATAGCTCTCGTGATCATTTTCTTTAATATCTTGCATAAACTCTTGTATACTTGTTTTGACATCATGCAATACAGTATCTTCAAACTTTTTTTGATGATGACTTTTTGTAATAGGTCTATCTTTTTTTGTAATAGCTTTTGTCATAGCTTGAAATTTGATTCGATATACTTCATTTCGTGATTGTACCAATTTTAAAACTCTTACAATTGTTTCATACAAATTTTGTATATTGACAGGTTTTTTCAAAAAACCATCAATTCCTATATTGATAAGTTCTACTAAATATTTTTCATTTGTATAGGCAGAAGTTATCAAAATAGCTTGCTCAGGATTTCTAGCACGTATCCCTTTACTTAACATTACACCATTAAGTTCTGGCATCTCAATATCACTAATAACCAAATCAAATTTCTCTTTTCTATAAGCACTCCATGCCTCATTTCCATTTGTAGCTGTTTTTATGAGTGTAAAATAAGAACCTAAAAAGTTTTTTAAAACCTCTATTGTTTTTGGATCATCTTCAACTAATAATAGTTTTTTCCCTTTTGAGAGTCTTTTGAACTCTTCTTTATAGTTTATCATAATTTTTTCCTCTGAAATTAAACATATTTATTCTTTATTATTTTAGCACATTTTAAGCTTTTTGGATCAATAATATTATTATAATCACAAGTTAACAATATTTTGAAAGAGTATTCTCACTACAACTTATATTTATACAAATATCTTTGAATCATTGACTCATTTCCAATGATTCCCCCTTGGTGAATATAAAGATAAGTATACTCATCACTCATCATATCAAGCAAAGTATTCCATCCTATAGGATCATAAAGTAAATCGAACTCAATGTTAGTTTGTTCTTTTAATTCTTTCCATATAATATAATTTTCTTTATACAATTTTCCAAAATGATACTTTTTTTTTGTTTGACAAATAGTGGGATGTTTAATTTCATTTGGTTCCAAAACTAAAAATTGTTTTTGTAAATAGCTAGCATCCCCTACGCAAGGACAAGTAAGTACTTCTATATCAAGATATTTTTGTAAAAATAAAGCAGTTGTACCTGTACCACTTGGTAAAAAGATTTTTAGGTTATCTATCTTATACTCATTTTTATAACTTATTATCTCTTTAGCTAAAAGTTCCAATCCATAACAAGCTTCTTGTAATGCACCACCCTCTTCTATGAATAAAATACTCTCATCCAAAAAAAGCTGTGATTTATCAAAATCATCTTTTGTTTGAATTTGCATCCCATTTTCTAAAGCATATTTATAATTTCCCTGAGGATTTTGTTCTAAGTGTGAGGAGATATGGTCAGTATAATAGATAAAATCCCAGTTTTTAAGTGTAGATAAAACAGATAAACTATACATAGCATTGGATTGATTTGAGCCATGGCTTATAAGTGTTGTAACCTTTGGGAAATCTTTTTCTAAAAAATAAAGAAATTTTCGTGCTTTATTTCCTGAAAAATCTTTATGTAAAAGATCATCCCTTTTAATTAAAAAAGTTTTTTTATAAAACTCTATTGTATCTATTGGAGAATTTGAAATTTTCATTAGGCATAAAAAAAGGCAAGTATCCTAAGACACTTACCTTTTAAACTTTCAAAAACTAGAATTTTCTTAATTCTTTAATTTTTGCAGCTTTCCCTTTAAGTGCTCTTAAGTAATGAAGTTTAGCACGTCTAACATCACCACGTCTAAGAACCTCAATAGTAATTAAACTATCAGAATATAATGGGAAAATTCTCTCAACACCAATACCATTAGCACCGATTTTTCTAATTGTAAATGTATTTGAAACACCCTCACCTTTTAAAGCAATAACAATACCCTCAAAGTTCTGGATTCTAGTTTTAGCACCCTCTTTAATCTCAACACCTAATCTTAGTGTATCTCCCGCTCTAAATAATGGAACTTCTTTAGATTCAACTTGAGCAGCTTCAAAAGCAGCAATGTATTTATTTTTCATTTTATTTTCCTTGTTTCGGGGATATGTGTCCTTTTAAATACACAAAGTGCCCCATTTATGGTCTAAAATACTGAGTTTTATATTTAGACAGCTTAAATTTTAAGTGGCGTATTTTAGCGTGGTTTCCCTTTAAGAGTTCTGAAGGAACTTTTAAGCCTTTAAACTCGACAGGTTTTGTAAAAGAAGGTGCTTCAAGTAAGATTTCAGCATTTTCATTTTGATTGTAGCTCTCTTCAGTTAATGAGTCCATATTACCCAAAACTCCCTCAACATTTCTACTAATTGCATCTGCCATAATCAAAGAGGGTAACTCACCTCCTGTCAAAATATATTCACCAATACTAAAAACCTCATGAGCATACTCTTCAATAACACGCTCATCTATCCCCTCATATCGACCACTCACCATCACGATATTTTTTTTCTTAGCAAGTCGAATTGCATCATTTTGATTAAATTTTTTCGCAGCAGCTAAAGGAAATATAATATATGCATCTTTATCTTTTGATTTTATCTCATCCAAAACATCAAATAAAGGCTGAGGAAATATTAACTGACCAGCACCTCCACCACATAATGTATCATCAACTTTTTTATGTTTATTGGTAGTATAATCTCTTGGATTATAAAATGTATAATTGATAAGTTTTTTTTCTACTGCTTTTTGTAAAATAGACTCTTTAAAATATGGTTCTATCAAATTTGGAAATAGTGTGACAAATGAAAATTTCATAGTAGTTTACAATACCTTTATTTATTTTTATAGAAATTCTAACTGAAAACTATCATTTAGAATTTTTATCGTAAATGTATATCTTTGTTTTTCTATACACATATCCATCTCAAGCATTTTTGATGCCACAGTAGTCCTAATATTTTCAAAACTACACCCCAAGTTCTCTTCTATATTTTCCAAAAACTTATCTCGTATTTTATTAGCTTTGCGGACTATATCATCAGCATCTTCCATATTGATACCCATCTCATCAAATTCAAACTCATTATACGCTTCACAAAAAGTATAAAATCTTTTTAGAAGTCTTTTTTCATTGAGGAATGCATCTGATAGTTTTGAAAAATTTTCATCTCGAATCTCCTCTTCAAAATTATTTTCTTCTAAATCATCATCCATAATATTAGTTTTTCTTTCACTCATAAATACTCCAAATGGTTTTTTCATCAAGAGTAGGTCTATTTTCTAAAACTTCAAATGGTTTATATCGTTCTTTATATCCCATACTAAAATGATCTTTTATCCAGTATCCCAGATATAAATAAGGTATATTATTTTGTTTGGCTATACTTATTTGTGCCAATATCGAAAACTGACCAATTGAGAGATCTTCATACTCATGATCATAATAACAATATACAGCAGACATACCTCCAGCCATCATATCACATAATGCTACACCGATAAGCGTATCATCTCTAAAATACAATATCTCTTTGCCAAAATCATGTGCACCATTTACATACGAATTATTATACTCTTCTACATCGATAACATTCGCTGCCCAATTCTTTTTTTGAGTCATACATCTATGATATTTATTAAACAAGTCTATATGCTCATAAGTAACTGTTGGCTTTTGTATATACACATCAGTATTTTTATGTTTATTCAAAATTCTACGCTGACTTTTTGAAAATTGGAATTTTTCAATATCTATTCGTATTGTAGTACACTCTTTACACTGTTTACATTCAGGTACAAAATGCATATTCCCGAACCTTCTCCAACCTCGTTCAAGCATAGAAAGTTGTTCTTCTGAAGTACAGTTTTCCATATATTTATAGCGGATATCACACATCTTATCTGCAAAATAAGAACACTCTTTATCTTCTTCAAAAAATTCTATTGTTTGTTTATTTCTAAGCATTATTTTCCCAAACAGAACTCACCAAACATTACATCTAGCATTTGAGTATGCTCGTAAGGTCGAGTGATATTTGACATATGTATAAGTGACTCATTTATATGATGAGCAAAAAATTCTAATTCACCAGTTTGCAAAGGAACTCTTGCATTTTCAATATGTTCCAATGTAGATTTTACTTCATTTACCTGCTGTTTAGAGATAAGTGTAACATCATCTCCATTTGTATTTTGATTGAGGATTTTTTCTATAACAGTAATCAATTCAGATATATTATCTTTTGCATTTAATTCAAGAACATCTGCTTGAATCTTTTCACTATCAAGTTGTTGTATTAAATCAGATTTATTTTTTATAAGAATCTTTTCTTTTGTAGTTGCCTCAAGTAGTTTTATTATTTGAGCATCTTCTTCATCAAAAACTCTACTTCCATCAAATAAAGCTATGATAATATCTGCTTCTTCAATAGCTTCAATAGATTTTTCTATCCCTATTTTCTCTATCTCGTCACTTGCTTCTCGAATACCTGCTGTATCTACTATTTTGATAATATGTGAACCAATTTTCACACTCTCTTCAATAGTATCTCGAGTAGTTCCTGCTATATCACTTACAATTGCTCTATTAAAATTCAAAAGTTTATTTAATAAACTAGATTTTCCAACATTTGGTTTACCCACAATAGCCACTTTAAAGCCATCTATTAAACCCTCACGCCTTTTACTTGCTTCTAAAGTATTATCTAACTTAAGAGTAATAGCATCTAATTTTACACTAATTTGCTCAAATATATCCGTAGGCAAATCCTCTTCAGCATAATCAATACTCACCTCAGTATATGCCAACATAAAAAGGAGATCTTTTCGAATATCTTCTACAAAGTCTTTAAGTTCCCCTTTGAGTTGTCGAGCGAGTAGTTTGACGGCATCTTCACTTCTCGCTTCTATCATTTTACTAATAGCCTGTGCTTGAGATAAATCTATTTTACCATTTAAAAAAGCTCTTTTTGAAAACTCTCCAGGATTTGCCAACCTAGCACCTGCTTTTACACAGGCATCAAGTACCAAATTACTTATGGCAATTCCACCATGACATTGAAACTCTACAACATCTTCACCTGTAAAAGAGTATGGATTTTTAAAATAAATCAACAATGCTTCATCTATCAATTCATTTTTACAATCATAAATCTTTGATAATGTTGCCATTCTTGGCTTAAGAACCACACCATTTGATATGTGTAGTGCAATTTTTAAAGCCTCAACACCACTTACTCTTACTATTGAGATAGAACCTGTTCCATTTGCTGTAGCAATTGCTACTATTGTATCTTCTTTATACATCACTTACTTTCTATATTCATTTACTAAAATATATTTTTCACCTTTTTGTGTTGTTTTAACAGCAACATATTTATCAGGAAACTCTTCTCTTAATTTAGATAATGCAATATGCACCAATATACCATCAAGGATTTTTGTTTTAAAATAACCCTCTTTTTTTATAGTTTCAATAACAGGATTGAGATATGCAAGTATTGCTGATTCTTGATTTGATAAAAATTGTGCAACTTCAAGTCGTAACATCATATTATATTTTTCGTTTATCCAATTAAATAAAATATAAGACAATGCCTTATATCTATATCCTTCCTTTCCTATTAATAAAGCACAATCAGCTCCAGAAAATTCAATATAGACTGTTTTTCCTTCATCTATAATATCTACTTGAATTGGATCAATATCATAGCACAAAAAAGAAAATAAATTATTTAATTCTTTTGATATATTTTTTATTAATTCATTATTATTTGATTTTATAAGAGGTTCATTATAAGTCTCTTTTGCTTGTGAAGAATAAAATTCATCAAAAAGTTTTTCTTTTTGTATCTGTTTTACCATTTTTGGTACATTTATTTTCTCTTGATTTTTTTCTTCATTTAAAGTTTTTAATCTCGACGCTAATGTATCTCCACTTGTCTCATGTGATTGTATTTTTGAAAAAGTTTTTTTAACTATAGGAATTTTAATTTTTGCAGTTATTATAGCTTTTTTAACAAAAAAGCCTAAAAAACCTTTACTTGGAGCTTGAATAATTTCAATCTCCAAGTTGGTAATAGAACAGTTTAAGGATTGAGAAGCTTTTTCATAAACCTCTTCTAAAGTATTTCCTTCAAAAGTATTTAGATCAGTATTCACTCTCTCTAACATCTTGTGTTCCTTTTATTTTTTCTTAGGATGTGTCTTTTCTTCAATATGTTTTTCATGTCTTGCAACTCTTGCATTTTTGAAAATTGTATTTACATAATATTGTTGACCAATTGTAAATAAGTTATTTACAAACCAGTAAAGTGTAAGTCCTGCTGGGAACCATAAAAAGAAAAATGTAAATACTACAGGTAACAACTGAAATATTTTTTGTTGCATAGGATCAGCCATTGTATTTGGAGTGATTTTTTGTTGAAAATACATCGTAGCACCCATCAAAATTGGTAATATAAAATAAGGATCCATTACACCTAAATCATCAATCCACAAAATCCACTCAGAACCTTTTAATTCAATAGAGTTTAATAAAACTCTATATATTGCAAAAAATACAGGAATTTGTAAAATTACAGGCAAACATCCACCCATTGGATTTGCACCCTCTTTTTTATACAATTCCATCATATGCATAGAAGCTTTTTGTTTATCACCTTTATACTTCTCTTGAAGAGCTTTTACTTTAGGAGCAAGCTCTTTCAATCTATTCATAGAAACCATACCTTTATGTGATAATGGGAAAAGTATAAGTTTTATTAAAATTGTAACAAAAACAATTGTCCAACCCCAGTTTCCAATATAATTATGCATAAATTGAAGTAATAAAAACATAGGTTTCGCAATAAAAGTAAACCAACCATACTCGATGATATTATCAAGTCTTACATCTAAAGCAGTAAGTGTTTTATGCTCTTTAGGACCCATATACCCATGTAATGATATGTTATCTTTTGCATGAATAAAAATTTGTGGAGAATCATTTGTATCTTTCATAACACTAATAGCCATACTTTTTTCATAATTATATAAAACAGTTGTATAGTATCTATCAAAAGCAGCTGCTGCATTCACACCAATAAACTCCGCATTTTTTTCCATATCTTCATCTTCAATGATATTGAGTGTACCATCATTTAAACTCAAAATAGCACCATGATCTGCATACATATCCGCTAAAACATCTGGTCTAAATCCTGGTGTAATAAAAAACTCCGCATTATTTGTAGAAGATACTTTTACATCATAATGTCCATCAGGATAAAACTTTAAAATTTTTGTAAGCGTTGTATCTGAAAGTTTTTGTGTCAATACCAATTCTTGCGTACCATTTCGTACATCAAGAGAAGAGGAAGAAGCCAATACATCAACTTTAAATGCTTCATCATTTATTTTTCTATTTGCAAATCGTACCTCTAAAGGTCGTAGTTGATTTAAGTTAAATAACTTTATCTCTTTACCATCATCAGTAACATATTGTTTTTCACTCAATTTTACTTGACTTATTCTTCCAAGAGTATCTATTTGTACAGTGTTTTTTGCAGTAATAATTGTACTGATTACTTTATTTGAAGAGATTACACTCGGTGCATTATTTGCAATATCTTTTGTGCCACTTATTGGTGCATCTATAGAATTTGATAGAGGTGCAGAAGAGGAAGACTGTGCAATATTTTTTTCTACTTTTGTAGCATTCTGAGCATTCGCTTGATCTACCAAGGCTTGTTTTGGTTGTAAATATAAAAAATCATATGCAATAAAAAAAGCGAACGATAAAACCGTCGCCATAAGTATTCTTTTTTGCGTTTGCTGTTTGTTCATTGTGTCATTTGGTTGTGCCATTTATTTGTCCCATTTAGTATTGTGTTGAAGTATTATGCAGTAATTATTATTTACAGGTACTTTCCAGTATTTTACCTTAATTTTTTTAAATTTAAGATTTTTTTGATTTTTTGCAGGAGATTTTACTCTAACATAATCAAATCCTCCCTCAAATAAAGGATTACATTTTAAAATTCGTAATGTAGAATAAAAAAGAGCATAGAATATATTATTATTTTCAAATTGAGTTTTTGCATACGATGAGCAAGTTGGATAATATCTGCAGCTTCCATGAGAAAGTATTGATAAATATTTTTGATAAAAATGAATTATGGAAAGTATAAGTTTTTTCATTTAAATAAATTAAGTTTTTTTATTGCATACTTAAAATCATTTTTAAGTACTTTATGCTCTCTTTCAAAAATTGCATTCTTTGCAACAATTATGTATTTTCCATTTTTAAGTTGATTTTCTTTTTCCAAAACAAGTGCACGAAGAACTCTTCTTGCTCTATTTCTATGAACAGCATTTCCAACTTTTTTAGATGATACGAAAGCAAAATTAAGATCATCACTTTCTTGAAAGAAAACAACAAAACTATGGGTATGCCATTTTTTGTTGCTTCTATATATTTGAGTAAACTCTTTTTGAGTGTTTATTCGATGGGATTTGCTTAAACAGCTAATCTTTTTCTACCTTTAGCTCTTCGAGCTTGGATAACTTTTCTACCATTTTTAGTAGCCATTCTTGTTCTAAAACCATGTGTTCTTTTTCTTGGTGTGTTGTGCGGTTGGTATGTTCTTTTCATACATTATTTCCTTTTTTTCTAAATTATGTTTGCGATTATATGTAAAACTTACTTAATATAAGTTGAGATGTTCAAATATGATTTTTTATAACGCAAACATAACTCTGTTTTAAAGAATCTCTACAACGATTTTATCATCTTTCATATCAAAATTCACTCTACTTCCATCACTGATTTTATCTTCAAGGATCAAATCAGCCAATCGATCTTCCACTATCTCATACAATGCTCTTTTTAAAGGTCTCGCACCATATACAGGATCAAATCCCTCTTGTGCAATAAAGTCTTTTGCACTTTGAGACATAGTCAAAGTGATATCTCTATGAGTTAATTTATTGGCAATTCCAGTAAATAATATATCAACAATATTCGTAATCGCTTCCAAATTTAACTGTTCAAAAATAATGATATCATCAAGTCTGTTTAAAAATTCTGGTCTAAAGTGATTTTTTAATTCAGTTAAAACTTCCTCTTTTCTTCTTTCTTTATCTGTTATCGATATTATTTTACTACTTCCTATATTTGAAGTCAAAATAATAATAGTATTTTTAAAGTCAACAGTTACCCCTTTGTTGTCAGTAAGTCTCCCATCATCTAACACTTGCAACAAGATATTAAATACATCAGGATGTGCTTTTTCTATCTCATCAAACAGTAAAACACTATACGGTTTTCTTCTCACTGCTTCTGTGAGTTGTCCACCCTCTTCATATCCAACATACCCAGGAGCTGCCCCCACAAGTCTACTCGCACTATGTTTTTCCATATATTCAGACATATCAAATCGCACCAAAGATTTTGGATCATCAAACAAAAATTTTGCAAGTGTTTTTGCAGATTCTGTTTTACCAACCCCTGTAGGTCCCAAAAATAAAAAGCTCCCAATAGGTCGACTATCATCACTGAGCCCTGCTTTATTTCTTTTTATAGCTCTGGCTATCGCTTTAAGTGCTTCATCTTGACCAACTACATCCGCTTTCAAAACATTTTCTATTTGTAAAATTCTCTCTTTTTCACTTGAGATCATTTTATTTATAGGAATACCAGTCCATCTACTTACAATACTAGCAATGGCATCTTCATCAACAAAATTTCGTAGTAGTGTTCCCGACTCTTCCATTTTTGCCCATTTGGCTTCATTTTCTTTTATTTTCTCTTCAAGTTCTGGAATTTGACCATATTCTATAGAAGCAGCTTCCTCAAATTTACTCTCTCTTTTCGCTCGTTCAGCTTTTCCTTTGAGTTCATCTATCTCTGTTTTTAGATGTGATACAGCATTAAATGTCTCTTTTTCATTGGTAAATTGTACCTCTAAATTTCGTTGATTTTCTTTAAGATTAGATAATTCCTCTTCAATCTCTTCAAGTCTATTTTTATTTTTATCACCTTTTTCCATCTTTAAAGCTTCTTTTTCAACTTCAAGTGTACCAATATTTCTTTTGGTTGTCGATAAAATTGTTGGCTCAGATTCTATTTGCATTTTAAGCTCAGCAGCCGCTTCATCAATCAAATCAATCGCTTTATCAGGAAGAAATCTATCAGTAATATAACGGTCACTTAGTTTAGCAGCACTTACCAATGCACTATCATTTATGCTCACATTATGAAATGTTTCAAGTTTTTCTTTGATTCCTCGTAAAATTTGTAAAGCTTCATTGACACTTGGCTCATCCACATTTACAGGCTGAAATCGTCTTTGCATAGCCGTATCTTTTTCAAAATATTTTCGATACTCTTTTAAAGTTGTAGCCCCAATTGTATGTAATTCACCACGAGCAAGAGCAGGTTTGAGTATATTGGCAGCATCCATACTTCCCTCACTTGCCCCAGCTCCGATAATCGTATGAATCTCATCGATAAATAAGATGATATTTCCTACTTTTTGTACCTCTTTAATAACCGCTTTGAGTCTATCTTCAAATTCTCCTCTATATTTTGCACCAGCAATTAAAGCAGACATATCCAAAGAGATCACTCTTTTATTTTGTAAAGAGGTAGGAACATCTTTATTGACTATTCGTTGCGCTAAACACTCTGCAATAGCAGTTTTACCAGTACCTGGTTCTCCTAATAATATAGGATTGTTTTTTGTTTTTCTTATCAGTATTTGCATCATTCTTTGAAGTTGTTCATCACGACCTATCACAGGATCTAGTTTCCCATCAATTGCTAATTTATTCAGATCAATTCCATACTTATCTAAGGCTTCAAGATTATCATCTGCACTTTGAGAAGTAACTGTAGCTCCTCCTCGTAAAGTTTCTAGCTCTTTTTTGACTTCATTCAAATCCAAATATTTCCCTAAAGTATCTTTAAATACTTGATTATTTAGATTTGAGATAAGCCAAGTATCCACAGCCAAAAACTCATCACCCAAACTATTCATAAGCCCCTGTCCGTTTTCTAAAGAATTTACAACATTTCTACCGATTTTGATATTCTCTTTACTTACACTCGATACACTTGTAAGTTTATTAGCAACACTTTTAACTTCAAGCTCCAATGCAACCTTATCTATATTTAATTTATTTAAGAGTTGATTTAATACACTAGATGTATTTGTCAAAAGTCCCCATAAGATATGTACTATCTCAACTTCTTGATTTTTATTATGCAGAGCAAGACTCAATCCTGATTCTATTGTTTCACTCATTTGGTTTGTTAACTTTTCAAATATTTTATTACTCATTGTATATCCTTTAGTTTAATTTAGCACTCTAATAGTTAAAGTGCCAATAAAATTATAACACTTTAGTCACTCTTTGTCAAGTAATTTTTGCAATAAAAAAAAGCAAGGACAAAACCTTGCTTTTTTTATTAGAGACTACAACCTTGTCCTACACTATTATGAACCTCTTTCAATCCACAATTATTACAGGAATATTCAATCTCTACAATTCCACTACAACCATGATTTTTTAACACTTTTTTCTTTATAGATTCTACTGTAAATAATGCACCTGTATTTTCATCTTTAAAACTTTTTGTGGAAGCATTACAAGCAGGACAAGTACCCTTATCAAGGGAATTTTGCCGTGATTGCTTCGATTTAAAAAATAATAATATAGAAAAAACTACTATTAAAAATAAAAGTAAAATACCAACAATTGTATACATCTAATTATCTAACTTATGAAACGATATTATAATTTTTCATAACCGATTCAAGAAGTTTCATATTCTCTTTACTTGGAGCAGTTAAAGGAAGTCGATACTCCAGTGTATCTATTAACCCTGCAATATACATAGCTGCTTTAATTGGGATAGGATTACTTTCACAAAATAATACTGAATTGAGTTGATACAATGAATTATTTATTTTTTTAGCTTCTTCAAAATTTCCAGCGAGTGCCTCATGTGCCAATTTACTTTTTAAGTCAGGAACTAAATTTGCAGTTACAGAAGTAAAACCAGCTGCTCCATTTGCTATCATAGAAAAATCAATTGCATCTTCACCACTCAAAACTTTTAATTCTGGTCGTTGCGATAACAATTGTGTGACTCTTTCTAAACTACCAGTAGCTTCTTTAATACCATAAATATTTTCACAATCATCAAAAAGTCTAATCACAGTATCAGCTAAAATATCCACACCCGTTCTCCCAGGTACATTATAAAGCATAAATCCCAAATCAGGTACAGCATTTGCTATTGCTTTATAGTGTTGATACAATCCCTCTTGTGAGGGTTTATTATAATAAGGACTTACAGAAAATATTGCATCTACACCTGCTTTTTGAGCATGTTTAGCTATACTGATTGCTTCACTTGTCGAATTACTTCCAGCACCTGCAAGTACTTTTACATTTGTACCTTTAGCCACTTCCACGGCTATATCTATACATCTATTATGTTCATCATGTGTAAGTGTAGCACTTTCACCAGTTGTTCCTACAGGACATATTGCATCTATTCCATTATCAATTTGTCTTTTTATAAGTGTAGCATACATCTGCTCATCTAAATTACCATTTTTAAATGGTGTTATTATAGCCGTCGTAGCTCCTGTAACGATTGTCATTTTTTATCCCTTAAATCTATTTTATATTCTAATTTATTTTTTAAATTATAGCATTTATATCTAATATAATAGCTTTACTATTTTTTGTCATCTTTTTTCAAAATCATTGTCGTAGAGTTTGATGTCGTTAAATATTTTTTACTCACTTTGACTAAATCATCTCTCGTAAGATTTTGTATTTTATCTTCATATTGCATTAAAGGTGCGATATCTCCTCTACTTAGATAGCTTCCATACAAACTAGCAACACTACTTGAACTTTCAAGTGAAAAAATAAAATCAGATTTTGTATTTTTCTTTACTCTATTTAACTCTTCTTGTTTTATATCACCTGATTGTATTCTTTCTATCTCTTCAAGTACAATTTTCTCAACATCTCTTGCATCCACACCAGGATTACAAACAGCCATAAAAAGATAAACACCAGGATCTTTGAGCTCCATATTGTATGCATATACACTATTTACAAGTTGTTTTTCATCTACAAGCAATTGATTGAGTCGACTACTTTTTCCAGAGCTTAATAACTCACTCAATGCTGATAATGCAAATTGATCTTCATCTAAAAAGTTTGGAATATTAAAATTAATAGCCAACATCTCAACCTCAGAATCTTTATGAATAACTATTCTTTTTGCACCTTCTTGTTTAGGTTCAATAGTATGCAAATCTTTGACAACAGCTTGACTACTTTTTGTATTTTTAATAGCATCAAAATATTTTTTCGCTTCAATAAATACAGTATCTTTATCTATATCCCCAGCTACTATGACTATAGCATTTGAAGGAGTATAATACTTAGAATGAAACTCTCGTATATCTTCTATTTTCCAATTTTGTATATCACTCATAAAACCAATAGGTGTCCAGTGGTAAGGATGATATGTAAAAGTATTATTAAAAAGTTTAAAATAAAGATATCCCATAGGAGAGTTATCTGTACGCCATCGTCTCTCTTCTGCGACTACATCTCGTTCTGGCTGAAATTCTTCATCTTTAAGAGTTAAATTCTCCATCAAATCTGCATATAACTCCAATGATTTTGGAAGATTTTTACTACTTGACTTTATAAAATAGTGCGTATAATCAAACCCAGTAGAAGCATTATTCACACCACCAAAACCTTTGACTATAGTGTCAAACTCACCTGCTTTAAGATTTTTGGTTGATTTAAAATTAAGATGTTCAAGCATATGAGCTATCCCACTTTTACCCATAATCTCATCACGACTTCCTACATTATAAAATATATCTGTTGTTATGACATCTGAATCATTTTTCAATGGTATTGCTACTATTTTCAAACCATTTTCGAGTGTCTCTTCATAATATCTTGGTAAACTATTCTTTGCCATTGCATTTTCTCCTATTATTAAAAGATACAAACTAAAAAGTAAAACTTTTTTTATCATCTTTTTTCCTTATTTAAAATCAGAACCTATCGCTTCTGAGATATTTTTATATCCATCTTTTTTAAGTAACTCAATCAACTCTTCGTTTATGTTCTTACACATCGAAGGTCCTTGAAAAATAAAAGCACTATAAATTTGTACGAGCGTAGCTCCCGCTTTTATACGACGATACACATCTTTAGCATCAGAAATTCCACCCACACTTATAAGTGTTGTTTTATCATAAAGTTCTCTACCAATTGCTTTAAATAAATCATATGATTTATCACTCATCACTTTTCCACTAATTCCACCAAAATTCTGAGGGTTTGGTAAAAGAGAATAATCTTGTGTCGTATTTGTAGCAATTATTCCATCCGCTCCATATTCCACAGCAGTCTTACATAATGTAATCGCTGTTTCTACTTCCATATCAGGTGCAATTTTGAGTAATATTGGTGTATCTGTAATTTTTTTAGCCAAACCAAAAATAGATTTGATAAACTCTTCATTTTGTAAATCTCGTAAATTTGGGGTATTTGGACTAGAGATATTTACAACTAAATAATCACAAATATCTTTAAACCCAACAATAAGTTTTTCATAATCATCCAAAGTATTCTCTTCAGTTGTCGTTTTATTTTTACCTATACTCGCACCAATTGGTATAGCGTATGGATACACTTGAGATAAATTTTTGATGACAGTATACGAACCTTCATTATTAAAACCCATTGCATTTTGAATAGCTTCATGTTCTGGATATCTAAAAAGTCGAGGTTTTGCATTTCCTGGTTGTGGCTTTGGTGTCATTGTACCTATTTCAGTATACCCAAATCCCATCGCTTGCATAGATTCTATCATCTCCGCATTTTTATCAAAACCTGCTGCCAATCCTATTGGATTATGAAAAGTTGTATTAAATATCTTTTGAGAGAGTATAGTATCATCAATAAAATTCTTTTCTACCATCATATTATTTATCAATCTACATTTTGGTAATAGTTTCATCCCAAATGAAGCAATATGATGAGCTGTTTCAGGTTCAAAATTAAACATGATTTTTTTAATCGTATTGTAATTAAACATTTCGTTAAATCCTTTAAAAGTTTTATAAATTGCGATTTTCGTGATTATACCACAATAGTTATAAATTAAAGAAAGTCGAGATTTTGAAGTAAATTTTAGTTTTTTATGGTATGATAGATTTCATCTTTTCTCTTTTCCAAAAGTATAAATATATCAAAATTGGCTTTACTTCTTAGGATTCTTTTGATTGCCCAGTCGAAACTGACTAGTTTTCTTTTTTGTGACATTTTTTATCCTTTTTCTTGAATAATTAAATTTTCAATCTCTTCTAAACTCAATCCAGTCGTTACTACAATAGTTGCAATATCTACTTTCGCTAAAAGAAGATTTTTGACTATATTTATTTTCTCTTTTTTAATCCCTACTTTCTCACCCTCTTTTTTCCCCTCAATCTTTCCAATAACATAAGTAGACTCATAAGCACTCGCCTGATCGTGTAATGATGTTTGATATTGGTTATATTCTACTCTTTCTTTATCTTCCATCTTTAGGTAGTCTAGTGTAACTTTCGCTTTTTCTAAGCCTTTTGCTTTTGGATTTTCTACTATCTCTTCATTTTTAAGAAAGTGTATCCATTCATCCAATGGTTCTTTTGCTATCTCATTAAAGTTTTTTATCTTTATGAGATAATATTCTGGGTATATTTTTTCTACTGTATCTGTTTTATAAAGTTCTTTTTGTTTCTCATTGAGTTGAAGTAAACTCTTATTATGAAGTCCTATAAAGTTAGTAGTCCCTTTATAGATATAATCATCTCCATTTCCAAAGTCAAAGTATAAGATACTTATTGAGATAATTTTACTTACTTGTGAATATGATTCTGATTCTTTGAGATGTTCTACTATCGCTTTAGAAGATGCATATAAAATTCTTTGCATATAATCTAACTCTCTATCATATTGAATCTCTATAAGGATTATCTCTTCATTTGTATTTTTAACTTTAATATCAATTCTATTAAACTTATCATCTCTAGTTTCTTTGTTAGATTCACTTTCTAATATTTCTAAGATGATAATATCTTCAAATAAAAGCTCAGATAAAAAACCCTCTAATATATCAAAGTTCGCTTTACTGCGTAAAATTCTTTTGATTGCCTAATCGAAGCTGATGAGTTTTCTTGTTTGTGACACTTTTTATCCTTTTTGATAATATGTTTTTTCTAATACTCTAAAAAAGAGTAAAGAAACTCAGAGTTGAAAGAGATTCCAAACAACTTGATGTAAGTTTACTATTTAATAGAGTATGGATACACTTAAGATAAATTTTTGATGACAGTATACGAACCTTCATTATTAAAACCCATTGCATTTTGAATAGCCTCATGTTCTGGATATCTAAAAAGTCGAGGTTTTGCATTTCCTGGTTGTGGCTTTGGTGTCATTGTACCTATTTCAGTATACCCAAATCCCATCGCTTGCATAGATTCAATCATCTCCGCATTTTTATCAAAACCTGCTGCCAATCCTATTGGATTATGAAAAGTTGTATTAAATATTTTTTGAGATAATAGAGTATTATCAATATGATGAGCTGTTTCAGGTTCAAAATTAAACATGATTTTTTTAATCATATTGTAATTAAACATTTCGTTAAATCCTTTAAAAGTTTTATAAATTGCGATTTTCGTGATTATACCACAATAGTTATAAATTAAAGAAAGTCGAAATTTTAAAGTAAATTTTATTTTTTTATGGTACAATACATTTCATCTTTTCTCTTTGTTTTGATTTTATATATTATTGCGACATAATTTATTTTATATTACAACATATCCTAGAAAAGATGAACAAACTTAACTATCTTTAAAATAATCAATTTTACCCATATCTAAAAAATCTATGTCTTTTAATACCAACTTTTTATTTGGAACAACAACCAAAATATAATTTGAATCTTCTCCTATCCAAGAGCTATAAAACTCTCTTTTAGATACTAAAAACTTTCCATTATTTGGGTCAAGAATAAGTACAAAATCACCTTTAAAGTTTTGGGCTACTACAAAGTGAGGATAATCTTTTTTTCTTAATATTCTTGCAATTACAGGAATAGAAAGCTGTTCAAATATCTCTTCTGTTATTTTATAACCTTTTGCTCTAAAATCATTTTTTAGTGCTATTTTTTGTAAATCTAAAAAATTAACCGTATCAGTTGTATTGAGATCTTTTATGATTTCTTTTTCTTGTGTTTGAAGTCCATACATATTAAATAAAGAAGCCATAGCACTCGCTCCACAACTCTCTTCATATGATTGGGATATTACGTCTTTATATTTTATCTCTTTGAGTGAACTTACTTTAAACTCAGCATGTAAAAAAGAAAATAAAAAGACGAAACTAACTAAAACTTGTGCCATAATGAAAATGACATAGTACTGTCAGGAGTATTTGCACTAGTTCCCATTTTTGAGTTAAAAGTAAAAGCATTGTTCTCATTTAAACTATAAGTCACACCAAATCCCATAGATGATAATATCGTGCTATCATTTACAGTATAATTATCTTCCTTCATCTTTGTTTGATAAGTATTGTCAAATGCAAAGTTCAAAGATACTTTTGGATTTAAGATAAGAGATACATCTAATCCAAGAGTATAACTGTCAGGAAGTTTGATCTCTTTTTCTCCAACTTTTCTTTTTAAATTTTGTGTAGTTGAAAATGATATATTAGACACAAGAGGATCACTATAATTCTTTAGTGAATAGGCTAAACTATAACTTTTCCCACTATGATTTTCCTCTTTCTTTTGATAGGTAGTATTTTGACTTATCGCTGTTTGAAATGTAATGTTTGGTTTAAACTGTCCGATTATACTTTCTAAATCATATTTTATCCCAATCCATAAACCAGTAAAATTACTCGATGTATCACTAGTATTAGCTGTAAGACCATTATATGTAGTTCTATCATATGAAAAGCTTCCACTTAAAAGTAAATCTACTTTTGAATTATAGCCATACAAAAATGTTTGATTTAGAATAGTACTTCTAGTTTCTGTCACATTCGAGCCATCATCAAAGCTTGACATATTGGGATAACTTGTAAAAGTTCTAGTGTTATTTGCAGTTATTATATCTAGGGATGTAATAGAACGCACACCATTGTTCTTTTTAAAAATACTATCTATTGTTATAGCATCTGAAGCATATAAACTATTAGTAAATATAGAAGTTACAATTGGTATTAATAGTTTAGAACTTCTTATTTTTATATCAAACATAAATATCTAATTCCATATTTTCTAATGATTTCTGATTTTCTTTCTCTATCATCATAGCTACTATCTCTTCGATTCTAAATTCAATCAAATCATCTTCTACTTTATCAGATAAAGTATCTTTTTTTTCTTGCTTTACTTCTTCTAATCGTTCTGCTTTCTCTTTTCTTTTGAGTGCCATCTCTTCTAAGTGTTCCGCTCTTTCATCATCACTCATATTTACAAATTTATCAAGAGAACTTCCAATTAATATATCAATTAATCCTGTACTTGAATTATTCATTGGCTCTGCGGTTTCTCCCAGTGATTTTAAATCACTCATTACTGTATCTTGTTTAGATTCATCTGTTTCCAGATATGATTCAGTAAGCGTCATAATTCCATCAAAATTTTTATCTAATATCAATGTCATATTTAATTCATCATCTAATGAGCTAGGTAATTCTTCCGAATCTTGATGATTTCTATATGTTATATTTCCAGTGTCTAGTGTCACATATTGTTCAGTAACATTTTCTTGAAATGAAGCAATTTTTTTTGATGTGCCATCTACCATAATCAATACATCAGCGTCTGAATTATAACTATTTTTTACATTACTATATTCACTTTTGGAAATTTCTCCATCATCATTTACATCAGCTTCTAAAAAATCTCTTTTATATGCAATATCCCCAAACCATCCAGATACAAATGCTTCTGCATCACCTGTAAGTCGGATACTTCCATCTTCTTTTTCTATGAAATCATCTTCACTAAAATGTGTTTTAAGTTTTTCTATTGTTGTATCATCTAATGATGTTATGACATACTTATCATTTGTTGGGTCTTTAAATACTGTTGGTTTTGCAGTACTTGACTCTGTAGTTGTATGATATGATATATTTTCTATT